>Ga0209512_1001620_pt1 | contig 26921 bp, 27 predicted proteins | sample frozenSSSSmetaG_FD_184142 | JGI IMG/M metagenome (GOLD analysis project Ga0209512, IMG submission 184142) | Glacier valley bacterial and archeal communities from Borup Fiord, Nunavut, Canada, to study Microbial Dark Matter (Phase II) -... | ecosystem: Environmental > Aquatic > Freshwater > Ice >...
CCGACGACGAGACTGAGAGCGGTGCCGAAGTCCGCGAATCCAACGACCTTCACGTCCCCGCCGCCACCTGCATAGCCGCCAGAGCTGCCGCCGCCGCCGCCGACCAGCAGCGCCTCGAGTTGGGTGACGCCTGACGCGGGCGTGAACACGACGGTACCGACACTTGTGAACGTCTGCTCACAGATGCCGCCCGCCAGCAAGGTCCCTCCCGCTCCGCAGGTACTCGAGGCGGCCTGAGCGGACGGTGCCCAGAACAGCGCGGTCGAGACCCCGACGATGAGAGCTGCCGCTGCGAGGCCCGACGGTGTGGAGCGGTGGGTGATCATGCGTTAGTCCAATCCAATGCGGGGGCGATCCAGTGCAGGGGCTACTCGGGTGCGAGGCGAGATGCTCGGATGAAGCGGGGCGCGAGACAGGGCGGCCACCCGAAGACACTTCAAACTAGCGCATAGCAAGCCATCTGACGCCACATTCGGGTTTCGCTACCGCCACCGCCCGGCACCGGGCGTGAGCGTATTGCGCAGGCCGCGCTGCGAGCGCTGCCAAGGTGAGACGGCCGACTCCGTTGCCCCCTGGGCGGCTGTCTCGAGGGCAGTCTCGACGACGACCAGGGCGGCGGCTGCTACGGGGACGGGGACGACGGCAGCGATGCTCGGTGAGATGACGGCTCGGTCGTCGTGCTCGTGGAGTCCGGCATCCACCTCGCCCCCGGCAACAGCACCCCCGGACGCACTCATAGCGGGATGTTCCCGTGCTTCTTGGGCGGCAGGCTCGCGCGTTTGGTGCGAAGCGCCCGCAGCGCCTTGATCACCGCAACACGGGTCGCCGCCGGCTCGATTATGCCATCCAGCTCACCGCGTTCGGCCGCCAGGAACGGGGATGCGACGTTGTAGGTGTACTCGTTGGCGAGGCGGGTGCGCACCGCAGCGACATCCTCACCGGCTGCTTCGGCTTCGCGGATCTCATTGCGGTAGAGGATGTTGACGGCCCCCTGCCCGCCCATTACCGCGATCTCCGCCGTCGGCCACGCGTAGTTGAGGTCGGCTCCGAGCTGCTTCGAGCCCATGACGATGTACGCGCCGCCGTAGGCCTTGCGCGTGATCACCGTCACGAGGGGCACGGTTGCCTCCGCGTAGGCGTAGAGCAGCTTGGCCCCTCGCCGGATCACCCCGGTCCACTCCTGGTCGGTGCCCGGTAGATAGCCGGGCACGTCGACGAGGGTCAGAATCGGGATGTTGAACGCGTCGCAGAACCGCACGAACCGGGCGGCCTTCTCGCCGGCCTCGATGTTGAGCGTGCCCGCCATCGCCTGCGGCTGATTGGCGATGATGCCGACGGTGCGACCCTCGACCCGACCGAATCCGACCACGATGTTGGGAGCGAACAGCGGTTGGGTCTCGAGAAAGTCACCGTTGTCGACGATGTGCTTGATGATCACGGTCACGTCGTACGGCTGATTGGGGCTATCGGGAACGATCGAGTTGAGCTTGCGGTCCTCGTCGGTGATCTCCAACTCGATCTCGCTCGCGTACACCTGCGGTTCTGCGAGGTTGTTGTCGGGCAGGTAGCCGATCAAGGCGCGCGCGTAGTCGAGCGCGTCATCCTCGTCGCTGGCCAGATAATGCGACACCCCGGAGATCTTGTTGTGGGTCAGGCCGCCGCCGAGCTCTTCCATGCCGACGTCTTCGCCGGTGACGGTCTTGATCACGTCAGGTCCGGTGACGAACATCTGGCTGGTCTTGTCGACCATGATCACGAAATCGGTCAGGGCCGGAGAGTACACCGCACCCCCTGCCGCCGGGCCCATGATGATCGAGATCTGCGGGATGACACCGGATGCCTGCGTGTTGCGCCGGAAGATCTCACCGTACTTGCCGAGCGCGACGACGCCCTCCTGGATGCGGGCGCCACCGGAGTCGAGCATTCCGATGATCGGCACGCCCGTCTTGAGCGCGTGGTCCATTACCTTGATGATCTTCTCCCCGGCGACCTCGCCGAGCGAGCCTCCGAAGATGGTGAAGTCCTGGGAGTAGACGGCGACCTGCCGACCGTGGATGGTGCCGAGCCCCGTGACGACAGCGTCGCCGTACGGGCGCTTCGCATCCATCCCGAACGCGTGGGTTCGATGGCGCACGAACTCGTCGAGTTCGACGAACGATCCGTGGTCGAGCAGCACCTCGATGCGCTCGCGCGCGGTCTTCTTGCCCTTCGAGTGCTGCTTCTCGATGGCGGCCTCGCCGCTGGCGGTCACGGCTGCGTGATAGCGCACCTTGAGGTCCGCGATGCGGCCGGCGGTGGTCGACAGGTCGGACATTGCGGGTTCTGGGCTCACGCGCTCACCTTACCCACAGCCGCTCACCGCGAGTCATTGGCGGAACCACACAGATCGAGGCGCATAGCCTGTGGGAATGCACCTTCCCCGCAGCATCGCAGAGGTGTCGTCGCTGGTCGTACTCGAGCAGGCACCGTCCACTAATGCGGCGCTTCGCGGCCGGGTCGAGGCCGGAAATGCGCCGCACTTCACGGCAGTCGCGACGATGAATCAGACCGCGGGAAAGGGGCGTCTCGGCCGAGAGTGGACGGCGCCGGCGGGTACCTCACTCGCGGTGTCCGTCTTCCTGTCTGCCGAGAAAGTGCAGGGCACGGAAGGCGCGGTCTCGCGCGGCCTCGGATGGCTGCCGCTGCTGGCGGGCCTCGCGATGCGCCGCGCCGTGGCATCCCTCGTGGCAGTCCATGCCGCCGATGCGGCGGTCACGCTGAAGTGGCCCAACGACGTGCTGATCGATCGACATAAGGTCTGCGGGGTGCTCGCTGAGTCGGTCGGAGCGGGCGGCGCAGCCCATTCCGGAGTCATCGTCGGCGCCGGGCTGAACCTGACGATGACTGCAGCGCAGCTTCCCGTAGTCACAGCCACGTCGCTCTCCCTCCACGGTGTGCCGATCGACGGCATCGAGGATGCCGCCCTCGCGACCTACCTGCGTGAACTCCGGAGCCTCTACGACGACTTCGTCACCGCGGGGTTCGACGCCGACGCCGGGTTACGGGCCATGGTGACGCGCGAATGCGAGACGATCGGGCGCGCGGTGCGGGTCGAACTGCCGGGCGCTGAGCCCGTATACGGCGTCGCCGAAGGCGTGGATGCCGGCGGCCGCCTCGAAGTGCGCCCCGGCGTCGCATCCCCCCATGAGGGCCTTCCCGGTTTCCCCACTTCCGCCAACCCGAGTGGCCTGGCCGTCATCGCGGTGGCAGCCGGGGACGTGACCCACCTGCGATACCCGTGAGCCCGGCCCGCGAGCCGGTCGTGGCGCGCCTGCGGCCGCACGGTCGAGCCCTCTTCGGGCCGACCCTGGTGCTGATGGCGGTCGCAACCGCGGTGGGTTACCTCTCCGGCACGTGGCACGAGGTCTGGCAGAACGCACTGCTCCTCGCGGCCGCAGGGCTCGTGGTCGCCCTGGGGTGGCTCGTTCCCCTTCTGCGATATCTCGGTCACCGGTACACCATCACGTCGGGGCGGGTGATCGTGCGACGCGGCGTGCTCGTGCGCTCGCGACAGGAGATGCCTTTCACTGCCGTGCAGGAGGTGACGGTGCGGCGTGGTCCGGTGCAGTCGGTTTTCCGCACGGCGGATGTCATCGTCAGCGGTGCGGGGAGCCATCGCGTGGTGCTGGCGGACGTGGCATCCGCCGACCTCGTACAGTCCGTGCTCGTCGATCTCGTAGACCGAAGCGACCCCGGCGAAAACACCGGAACGCAGCGATTGCCCGGATCGACCCGTTTCCCCTGATCGGATAGGGTGCAGCCGTGAGGATCTCGGTCGTGGGATGCGGGTACCTCGGGGCTGTTCATGCTGCCTGCATGGCCGACCTCGGTCACGATGTCGTCGGCATCGATGTGGATGCCGCCAAGGTCGCGCAACTCACCGCCGGTACCGCGCCGTTCTACGAACCGGGGCTGCCCGAGCTTCTGCGGTCGGCCCTCGCCAGTGGTCGCTTGCGCTTCAGCACTCTGATGGCCGACGCTCGCGGTGCGACGGTGCATTTCATCGCGGTCGGCACTCCGCAACTCAGCGACAGCTACGCGGCCGATCTCACCCACGTCAACGCGGCAATCGATTCCCTGATCGGCCACCTCGCTCCCGACGACCTCGTGGTGGGCAAGTCGACGGTGCCCGTCGGGACCGCCGCGCAGCTTGCCGATCGCGTCGAGCGCACGGGCGCCCGCCTGGCCTGGAATCCCGAGTTCTTGCGAGAGGGGTTCGCGGTCGCAGACACCGTCGCACCCGACCGGCTCGTATACGGGGTGCGGGCGGGGGACGACGCATCCGTCATCGCACTCGACGCTGTCTACGCCGCGGCGATCGCGCGGGAGACCCCGCGAGTCGTCACCGATCTCGCGACAGCGGAGCTGGTGAAGGTCGCCGCCAACGCGTTCCTTGCCACGAAGATCTCCTTCATCAACGCGATGGCCGAGGTAGCAGAGGTGACCGGCGCCGATGTCACGCAGCTGGCCGATGCGATCGGCTACGACGCGCGCATCGGTCGCCGCTTCCTCAACGCCGGTCTCGGATTCGGCGGCGGTTGCCTCCCGAAAGACATCCACGGATTCATGGCTCGCGCAGAGGAGCTCGGTGTACAGCCGGCTCTCGCCTTCTTACGCGAGGTCGATTCGATCAACCTGCGCCGCCGTGAGCGCATGGTGGACTTGGCCCGCGAGGTGTGCGGCGGAAGCGTCGACGGCAAGCGCATCGCCGTGCTCGGCCTTGCATTCAAGCCCGATTCTGACGATGTGCGCGATTCACCGGCACTGGATGTCGCGGCTCGTTTATCCGAGCTGGGTGCGTGGGTGCGGGCGACCGATCCCGAAGCACTCCAGACATCCCGTCGCCAGCGACCCGCGCTCACCTACGTCGAGACGGTGGAGGAGGCTGCAGCGGAAGCTGACGCGGTGCTGCTGCTCACCGAATGGAAGCAGTACCGCAACCTCGACCCGGGTGAACTCGGGTCAATCGTGCGATCGCGTGTGATCCTGGATGGTCGAAACTGCCTGAATCCGGCCCAGTGGCGCGAGGCCGGCTGGCTGTATCGGGCGCTCGGCCGGCCGTGATTCGCGGGCGCGGTCGGGGTTGAACACCCAGAAACGGTAGAACGCGAACCGGAACGCGGTCCCGAGCACGAGGCCGATCACGTTGCTGGAGATGTTGTCGGCCAGCACCGAGGTGAACCCGAACACGTACCGGGAGACCCACAGGCAAGCGAGCGCGATGAGCATGCCGCCGACGCTGACGAGCACGAACTCGAAGCCCTCACGCACCACCTCGGTGCGGCGGGTGTCGCTGAACGTCCAATAACGGTTGCCGATGTAGTTGACCAGAATCGCCAAGGACGTGGAGATCAGTTTCGCCATCAAGGACCCGTGCGCCACCGTGGAGGGGTCGAGAACGGTGGCTCGAAGAAGATTGAAGACGACGACGTCCACGACAAGTCCGACGAGGCCGACTGCCCCGAATCTTGCCAACTGTGCTGTGAGAAGACGCATGAGTTTCTCCGGTTGGTAAGGGTGTGCTGCATCCTGTGCAGTGTATCGACGAAAAATTGCGCGAAACTGAGGGACACACAATCGCCATCGGGAGGCTATCATCACGCTCGTAGTCGGAGTGGTAGGGGCCGGTCAGCTCGCCCGGATGATGATCCCGCCCGCGATAGCCCTGGGGATAGAGCTGCGCGTGTTCGCCGAAAACGCCGGGGAATCTGCCGACATCGCCGTAACGGCAACCGGGGATTTCCGAAACGCTGAAGACCTGCTGCGCTTCGCGAACGGCGTCGACGTGCTCACGTTCGATCACGAGCATGTTCCGCAGGAGGCCCTCCAGCGGCTGGTGGACGCGGGGGTGCGCGTGCATCCCAGCCCGGCGGCGTTGCTGCACGCACAGGACAAGCTCGTGATGCGGGAGCGAATGACGGGGCTCGGGCTGCCGGTTCCGGATTGGGCGGCCGTGGCATCCGTCGCCGAATTGGACTCCTTTCTCGCCACGCATGGCGGCCGCGCCGTGGTGAAGACTGCGCGCGGCGGGTACGACGGCAAGGGAGTGCGCGTCGTGCGAGCGGGTACCGACGTCGCTGATTGGTTCGCCACCGGCCCGCTCCTCGCGGAGGTGGTCGTCGAGTTCCGTCGCGAACTCGCTCAAGTGCTCGCGCGCCGCCCGTCGGGCGAGATCGCGCTGTGGCCGCTGGTCGAATCGGTGCAGCGCGACGGAGTATGTGCGGAGGTGATCGCTCCTGCACCCGACAGCACCCCTGAGATCCGGGATGCCGCTGCCGACATCGCGACCGTGATCGCCGAGCAGCTCGGGGTCACCGGTGTTCTCGCCGTGGAGCTGTTCGAGACCGAGGATGGCCGATTGCTCGTCAACGAACTGGCCATGCGCCCTCACAACAGCGGCCATTGGAGTATCGACGGTGCGCTGACGAGCCAGTTCGAGCAGCACCTGCGAGCGGTACTCGATCTTCCCCTGGGGGACACGACTATGCAGAAGCCCTGGAGCGTCATGGTGAACCTGCTCGGGGATGTCGGCGACGAAGCGTTGGCCGCGTGCCTGTTCGCCGAGCCGACCGTGAAGACGCACCGGTACGGCAAGCCCGCCCGGGCCGGCCGGAAGGTCGGGCACGTCACCGCCATCGGCGACGACCTCGATGCTGTGCGAGCGAGCGCTCGCTCGGCGGCCGAATATTTCGTCCGGTAGCAAGCGCGCGCCGCACCGGCATCTTTGCAGCACCGCCCCGTACCCTTGACCAGTGTCATCGAGTCTGCCCTCCGTCGACGTGTCGCGGGGCGAAGTGCCGATCGTTGCTGTGGTCATGGGCTCACGTTCGGACTGGTCGGTCATGGAGTCGGCCTCTGCGACACTGACCGAGTTCGGCATCGAACACGAGGTACGAGTGATCTCCGCCCACCGCAGCGCGGCGAGGATGCTGGAGTACGGCGCTGCGGCTTCGGGCCGAGGCATCCGCATCATCATCGCCGGTGCCGGCGGGGCCGCCCACCTGCCCGGGATGCTGGCGGCCGTCACCACGCTTCCCGTGATCGGTGTCCCCGTGCCGGGCTCTGTCCTCGATGGGCTGGACTCGTTGCTGTCGATCGTGCAGATGCCGGCCGGTGTTCCCGTCGCGACGGTCTCGATCGGGGGCGCGCGCAACGCCGGGGTTCTCGCGGCTCGCATCCTCGGCTCGGGGGACGAGCATCTCACGGCCCGACTTGCTGCCTTCGCGACCAGCCTGGCTGAGATGGCGCACCAGCAGGATGTTTCCCTCGGCACCCCCACGCGGGTCGAGTCGGCGCCGAGCTCGCAGACATGAGCACAATGCTGAGCGAAACAGCGAGCCCAGTGCGCGACCCGGATCTGGGATCGGCACCCCTGATGACCAAGCGGGCCTGGTGGCTGATCGGGCTGAATCTGCTGATTCCCGGCTCGGTTCAACTGCTGGCAGGGAACCGCCGTCTCGGCCGCTTCGGGGTGGCGATGACGTTCGTGCTGTGGGTGAGCCTGCTTCTGCTCGTCATCTGCTATCTCGTGTGGCCCACCGGTATCTACACGTTGGTCTCGAGCCCAGCCGGGCTGTGGGCCATCACGGCAGTACTGGTCTTCTACGCCGTGCTATGGATCACCCTGACCCTCGACACGCTGCGGCTCGCGCGGCTTGTTCGCACGGCGCCGGCTGCCCGCGGATGGATCGCCGCCATCGCCGTGCTGCTCATGGTGGGGTTATCCGGCACGGCCGCATACGGCGCCTTCGTCGCCAGCACCGCTCGCGGCGCCCTGGCCGAGGTGTTCGCTCAAGCGCCCCCGGAGCCGCCCGTCGATGGGCGCTACAACATCCTCCTGCTCGGCGCCGACGCGGGACCGGACCGTGATGGTTTGCGACCCGACAGCATCAGCGTGGTCTCGATCGATGCATCCACGGGCGCTGCCACGATCATCGGACTGCCCCGCAACATGCTCGACGTGCCGTTCTCGCCCGGGTCGCCGATGGCGGCGAAGTATCCCGCCGGATATGGAAGCAGCGGCTGCGAGGTGGATGTCTGCCTTCTCAACTCGATTTACACCGAGGCCCAACTGGTGGCCCCCGAGCTGTATCCCAACGCCGTCGCCGCGGGAAGCCAGCCAGGGATCGAGGCGATGCGCGATGCCGCCCAGGGCATCACGGGCCTGACGGTGCAGTACTACGCGCTCATCGACATGCAGGGTTTTCTCGACCTGGTCGACTCGCTCGGCGGCGTCACCATCGACATCCCCACCGCGGTGCCGATTCATTCCGACGACGTGACCTGGACTGTTGCGGAATGGATGGGGCCCGGCGTGACCCACCTCGACGGGTATCACGCCCTCTGGTACGCGCGCAGTCGTCATGATACGAGCGATTACGACCGGATGGCGCGTCAGCGCCAACTCGAAGAGGCGGTCTTGCAACAATTCACTCCCGCCAACGTGCTCTCGAAGTTTCAGGGGATCGCCCAAGCGGGCACCCGAGTGGTCAAGACGGACATCCCGCAGTCGACGCTCGGATACTTCGTCGAACTGGCCTCGAAGGCCAAGCAATTGCCGATCACTACCGTCGAACTCGTGCCGGACAACGGGGTCGATCCCGATAATCCGGACTACCCGTACATCCTCGGATTGGTCCAGGCGGCGGTGGCCCCGACCCCGGCGCCCACCAACGGCTGAGCTGAGATAACCGCGCCACCACGCCGACGGTCCAACTCAGAGATCGGCGTGCAGCTGCCAGACCTTCTCCGCCGCCCCGCGCCAGCTGAACGCCCCGGCCCGGTCGATGCCGAGGTAGCCCATCCGTTCGGCTAGGTCCGAGTCGGTCAGCACACGCTCGAGGGCGTCGGCGATCCGCTGGGGTGCGCCCTCGCTGGTGCAATCGACGGCGGTGCCCGCGTCAGCCGAGAGCTCCACGAATGCGGCCGCGTCCGAATGCACGACGGGCGTTCCCGAGGCCAAGGCCTCCACGAGGGGCATTCCGAACCCGGTCGCGGTATTCGGATAGGCGAAGACCGCGGCGTGGTGCATTACGACGGCCCAGTCGGCATCGGCGATGGCCCCGAGACCGCGTGCGCGCCCGGTGCGCAGCCCGAGGTCGGCGAGGGATGCGGCGAGCTGCTCATCATCAGGCGCGACACCCACGAGCAACAGCGTCGTCGACTCGGGCAGCAGCGGCAGGGCCTGCATGAGGGCGTTGAGACGCACCGCCGACCCACTCGAGAGGTCTACGGACCAGCCCGGTTCTCCCGTCGCGAGGATGTAGCGCTCGGGCAGGTCGAGACGGGCGGCTCGTTCCGCTTCATCGGGCGGCAACGACATGTCCATTCCCGACGCGGCGCTGATGACCCGCACTCGGTCGCCGAGGTGCGCGATCTCGTCGAGCTGGGTTGCCACCGCGTGACTGGGCGCGACGATGGCATCCGCGTACCGCTCCGCTCGCTTCATCATGCTCCGGTGCCACGCCACCGTGCGAGCGGGCAGTGCATCGGGATCGGACCACGCCACGGTGTCGTGCACGGTCACCACCACTTGGTCGCCGTCATTGAGGCGATCGTGGCGTGCGAGAGGGGCGAAGAGGCTCGGTGCGTGAACCATGCCCGAGCCGGGCAGTCTGGTGAAACCGTGCTGCCAGGCGGCAGTGAGTTCTCGACGTGCCAGGGCGCTCTTGTGCAGCGCTCGCAGCCCCGGTAGGCCTTGCGCGACCCGCTCGTATTCCGGCTCGGTTGACGCGCCGACGAAGGCTTCAACCGTGCACCCGCGGGGGGCAGAGGCGATCAACTCGCGAGTGAGTCGCTCGGCGTATCGGCCGAGGCTGCCCTGGGGCTCGGTGAGCATGTCGTCGAGGATGACGCGCAACACGGTCATCCTGTCACCGCCGTCGGGTGAGCGGATGTCGTGCGGTCGGATGACGCTTTTGCCCGACCGCCGAGCGCACCGCAACTGAAGGCGTCTTCGAGGGCCTCCCGCCACGGGCGGAGGGGAGCTACGCCGGAGCCATGCCACGCCGCGTGGCCGAGCACCGAATACGCCGGGCGCGGGGCGGGGCGCACGAACCGGGCGGCCTCGGTCGGCAGCACGCGCGCGGGGTCGTGCCCACCGAGTTCGAACACCGCGCGGGCGAACTCGTTCCAGGTCGCCTCGCCGGAATTAGTGCCGTGATAGATGCCGGCGGGTACGTCGGCGTCGAGCATGGCGACGATCTGCCGTGCCAGATCCATGGTCCAGGTCGGTTGGCCGCGCTGGTCGGTGACGACTTCCACGGTGTCGCGCTGACCGGCGAGGCGCAGCATGGTGGCCGCGAAGTTGCCGCCGTGCTCCCCGTACAACCAGGCGGCGCGAACGATGCGGGTGCCATCGGGGTGCCGTTCCAGCGCGAGCCTTTCGCCTTCCGCTTTGCTGCGGCCGTATGCCGACACCGGATGCCGCGGCGCTCCCTCGCCGTAGGGCGTCGTAGCGCTGCCATCGAATACGTAGTCCGTCGAGACCTGCACGAGTACAGCGCCGTGGCGCGCGGCCGCCGCGGCGAGGTTTCCCGCTCCCGTCGCGTTGATCAGGGTTGCCGTCGCCTCGTCGGACTCGGCGTCATCCACTCGCGTGTAGGCGGCGGCATTGATGACCACGTCACTGGCAGAAAGTCCGGCGACAGCCGCCTCGACGGCGCCCGGGTCGGTGATGTCGAGCCGGGCCCGGGTCAGGCCGGTGGCATCCCGCTCGGCGAGCACGCTCATCAGGTCGGTGCCGAGCATTCCGCCCGCGCCCGTGACGAGATAGCGCCTTCCGCCTGCGATTGTCACAGCGCCGCACGCGCCTTCAACGGTTCCCACCAGGCTCGGTTGTCGCGGTACCACTGCACCACATCGAGAAGGCCGGTCTCAAACGGCACGAGGGGCTGGTACCCGAGTTCTTTCGCGATTTTTCCGATGTCGACGCTGTACCGCAGGTCGTGGCCGAGTCGGTCCGCGACGCGATCGACGCTGTCCCAGGTCTTGCCGGTCGCCGCGAGCAGCAGCCCGGTGAGCTCCAGGTTGGTCAGCTCGGTGCCACCGCCGATGTTGTAGACCTCCCCGGCGCGGCCACCCGCGAGCACGAGGGCGATGCCGCGCGTGTGGTCGTCGACGTGCAACCAGTCCCGGATGTTGTTGCCCGCGCCGTACAGCGGCACCTGCCGGTCGTCGATCAGGTTGGTGACGAAGAGCGGGATCACCTTTTCGGGAAAGTGGTACGGCCCGTAATTGTTCGAGCACCGCGTGATCGACACGTTGAGTCCGTGAGTGCGGTAGTAGCTGCGCGCGAGCAGGTCGCTGCCAGCCTTGGAAGCGGAATAGGGGGAGTTCGGCTCCAGGGGCCGCGTCTCATCCCACGAGCCGATCGCGATCGACCCGTACACCTCATCTGTCGACACGTGCAGGAACCGCTGGGTGTTGTTGCGAAGCGCTGCATCCAGTAGCCGTTGGGTGCCGAGGACATTGGTCTCGACGAAGACGCCCGAGTCCTGCACCGACCGGTCGACGTGTGATTCGGCTGCGAAGTGCACGATGGCGTCGATGCCGGGCAGCAGGTCATCGAGCAGGTTCGAATCGCGGATGTCGCCGTGCACGAACGTGTAGCGAGGGGAGTGCGCGACAGCGGCCAGGTTCTGGAGATTGCCGGAATAGGTGAGAGCGTCGAGCACGACTACCTCCGCGCCGACGAGGCTGGGGTAGGCGTCTTCGAGGGTACGTCGCACGAAGTTGGAGCCGATGAAACCGGCCCCCCCGGTGACGAGAATCGTCATAGTGCCTTCCTGCCGACGGTGCGGCGTGCTCACCACACGCCGAGCGCGATCAGACCTCTCATTATCCGCCGGTCGCGCGGGCGTCGGCGCAGGGTACCTGCCATGCGGGCCATTTGCAGGCGGTCGCGGATGCCGCGTCCGGCCATCAGGAGTCGGATGCGGGCCAGTTCCTGGGCGCGTTCACCGGCGTCTGCACTCGCGTGCTCGCGCGCCTCCGCTGCGTCTCTGGCCACCGCGATACTCACCTCGGTGAGGGCGATCGCGTGATCGCGCAGCCAATGCGAGCGGATCAGGGCGAGCCGCGTGCGGGCTGCCCGCATCCCGGTGTTGGAGCCCAGAACGTTGCTGTCGTGTTGGCGGTAATCAACCGAGGGCACGCCGTCGATGTGCCACCGCCAGCCGTGTGCGCGAGCGATCGCGTAGATGAGCGAGTCATGGAAGTCGACCTGCGCCGTGAGTCCGGGATGCCTCTCCAGCACTCCGACGACCAACGCTGCCAACCGGCTCGAGAGCAGGAATGTACATCCCGGCCCCGGGCTTTCCAGCAAAAAGTCCCACTGCCGCTGCGGGTAATCCTTGCGCACGAGCGTTCGCCGGCCCGACTCGTCGAAGGCGGTGATGCTGGAGGAAACGCCGTCCACGCCGAGGCTCCGCAGCAGCTCTGCGTGGCGCGCGAGCTTGCCGGGATGCCAGAGGTCGTCCTGATCTGCGAAGGCGACGAGGCTCCCCGCCGGGATGACCGCCGTTCGCAGTAGCAGGGCAAAATTGGCCGCCGAACTGCCGGATGCCCCGGTGTCGGGCAGCAACCTCAGGCGCGGCTCTCGCGCCGCGGCATCCTCGAGCCATGCCCGCGTGCCATCCGTGGACGCGTCGTCGGATGCCACGATCGACAGATCGACCCCCTGCTGTGCGAGGATGCTGGCGAGCTGCTCCGGCAACCAACGCATCCCGTTGCGGGTGGCGAGGAGTGCCACGACCCGGGGCGGGGTGTCGCCGAGCGAACCAGGCGCAGCCATCTGCCCATGTTAGTTCTAGGCTAAGTTGTTGCGCGGTCCGGCGCCGTGCCGTTCCAACCGGTCTGAGGTCGCATGAATTATTTGAGAGAAGTTTTCGCATCTCGCGAACTTCTTGGCAACCTCGTCTCCCGCGAGGTGAAGGGCAAGTACAAGCGCACGGTCTTCGGGCAGTTGTGGTCACTTGCGAACCCGCTCGCGCTCATGGTGATCTACACCTTCGTGTTCGGGTTCATTTTCCGGGCCAATCCAGCGCCCGGCGATCCGAGCGGTCTGAATGTCTTCGCACTGTGGCTTCTGTGTGGCCTCCTGCCATGGACCTTCTTCTCCACCGTTCTGACGCTGGGTTCGGGCTCACTGGTAGCCAACGCGGGTCTCATTCAGAAGGTCTACTTCACTCGGATCGTTCTGCCGTTATCCATCGTCGGTAGCAGCGCCTACAACTGGGCGTTCGAGATGGCAGTTCTCGTGATCGCGTTGTCTATTGCCGGCGGATTCGTGCTTCCGTGGATCCCGGTGCTGTTGGTGGTGATGGTCCTGCTCGCTGCCTTCGCAGCTGGCGTGGCCCTCATGTTGTCGATCGCGAACGTCTATTTTCGCGACACCGAGTACTTCTTGACGATCGTCCTTCAGATCTGGTTCTACCTGACGCCGATTATCTATCCGATAACCCTCGTTCAGAAGGCCTCCGCGGATGCTGGCTCGCTTCTGGGCACCCCGTTCACTCTCTCGGGCATCTACCAGCTCAATCCGATGAACCACTTCGTCACCGTGTTCCGTCAGTTAATGTACGACAACCGTTGGCCAGACGGGGTCGAGATGCTGGTCTGCCTCGGGTGGGCCGCCGGATCTATGGCCGTCGGCATTCTCGTGTTCCGGCGCAACCAGCGAAACCTGGCGGAGACACTGTGACAACCACGGCAGTGCGCGTCGATCACGTTGGCAAGAGCTTCCGGCTGTACCGGGAACGGAATCAGACCATCAAATCGGCGGTGATGCGCCGTCGCACCTCGGTGCACGAGGATTTCTGGGCACTGAGGGATGTCTCGTTCGACGTGCCGCAGGGGTCGACATTTGGTCTGATTGGAAGCAACGGGTCGGGTAAGTCAACGCTGCTCAAATGTCTGGCGAACATCTATTATCCGAACGAGGGCTCGATCAAGCATTTCGGCCGCATCGCTGCGATGCTCGAAGTCGGGTCGGGTTTCCACACCGAACTGTCCGGGCGCGAGAACATCTTTCTGAATGGCTCGATTCTCGGCATGTCGAAGAAAGAGATCACCCGCAAGTATGACGAGATAGTGGATTTCTCGGGGGTCGAGAAATTTATCGATCAGCCGGTCAAGAACTACTCCTCCGGTATGTATGTGCGCTTGGGTTTTGCCATCGCGATCAATGTCGACCCGGACATACTGATCGTCGACGAGGTGCTCGCCGTTGGCGACAGCGAGTTTCAGGAGAAGTGCTTCCAAAAGTTCCGCGACTTCAAGGCCGTCGGCAAGACGGTTATCCTCGTGACCCACTCGATGGGAACCGTTAAAGAGCTGTGCGATGGGGCGGCCTGGCTGAACCAGGGCGTGCTCATGTCGGTTGGCGCATCCGCCCCGACGATCGCCGAGTACGAGCGTTCAATCGGCCACGACTCGGGGTCGTAATGTCCGGAGTCTCGGTCGCGCTGTGCACTCGAAACGGCTCGCGCTTCATCGCCGCACAGATTCACAGCATCCTCGCGCAAACACGCCCGGTCGACGAGCTGATCGTGTCGGACGACGCGTCGTCAGACGAAACCGTGAGTATCGTGCGCGCGATCATCGCGGATCACAGCGACCCGCCTGCCTTGAGGACGATCGAGAACTCAACGGCCCTGGGCGTTACGGCGAACTTTCAACAAGCGATCCTCGCCTGCAGCAAAGAGGTAGTGGTCCTCAGCGATCAGGATGATGTTTGGGCAACCCAGAGGATTGAGCGCACGCTCGAGGCATTCGACGACGACGCGTCCGTGTTGCTCATGCACAGTGACGCGCGGCTGATCGATGCGGACGGCGTGGCTTTTAACTCATCTCTCTTCCGGTCCTACCGAGTCGACGCCGCAACCCTCGGGGCAATTCGATCAGGACGGGCCTACGACGTGCTCCTGCGGCGCAACGTAGTAACCGGTGCGACAACAGCGCTGAGGCGTGAATTAGCGGTCATCGCTTGCCCGTTCCCGTCGTCCTGGGTGCACGACGAGTGGCTGGCCGTCGTCGCCTCCGCGACAGGCAGAATCGTGCCTGTTTCTGAGCAACTCGTCGACTACCGCCAGCATGGCTCGAATCAGATCGGAGCGGTCACCGTCGATTTTCGCGCCAAGCTCAGCCGGATCAGCACGAACGGCGCCGATCGAAACCGGCGCCTCCTTGCTCGCGCCGAGGTACTCGCTAAGCGGCTTCCGTCGCTCATCCCGCCTGCTCAGCAGTGGATGGCGGATGCAGCTTACGAAAAACTCAATCACGAGCAGGTTCGCAGCGCGCTGCCCGTGAATCGGCTTTTGCGAGTACGGCCGGTGTTCCGCGAGGTGCGCACCGGGCGATATCGACGATTCGGCGGCGGACTGCAGGACGTCGTGCGCGACCTACTTCAGCCGCTCGAAGCATCCGGCTAGTATCGGGGGCGTGCAACTGCGCGAACTGTCCGTAAGCGGCGCGTGGGAAATAACACCGGTGCAGCACGTCGATGATCGCGGACTGTTCCTTGAGTGGTACCGCTTCGACGAGCTTTCCAAGGCGATCGGCCACCCATTCGACCTGCGCCAGGCCAACTCCTCGGTCTCGCGTAAAGGCGTTGTCCGTGGCATTCACTTCGCAGACATTCCCCGCGGACAAGCCAAATACGTGACCGTCACGCACGGCGCCGTTCTGGATTACGCGATTGACATCAGGGTGGATTCCCCCACGTACGGGCAGTGGGATTCCGTGCGGTTGGACACCGTCGACCGCCGGGCCATATACATTGGCGAGGGGTTGGGTCACGCGTTTATTGCGTTGACGGACGATGCAACGGTCAGTTATTTGGTGTCGGATACTTTCAACCCGTCGGCGGAGCACGCTCTGCACCCCCTCGATTCCGACATCGCATTGATATTCCCCGACGAGGCGGGCCAACCGCTGCTTTCACCCAAGGACGCGGCGGCCCCGACCCTTGTAGAGGCAGTCGCCGCTGGCATCCTGCCCACGTGGGATCTTGTGCGGCGGTACTACGACCAGCTGAACGAGGCCTAGCAATGCGCGGAATAGTTCTCGCTGGCGGCTCCGGAAGCCGGCTATGGCCGATCACCCGGGGCGTCTCCAAGCAGCTAATGCCCATCTACGACAAGCCGATGATTTACTACCCGCTGTCGACACTGATGATGGCGGGCATCCGGGACATCTTGATCATCACCACGCCGGAGTACAACGCTCAGTTCAAAGCGCTGCTCGGCGACGGCAGTGAACTGGGAATCCGGCTGGAGTACGCCGTGCAGCCCTCGCCTGATGGATTGGCACAGGCGTTTCTCATCGGCGAAGAGTTCATCGGTGACCAGAATGTTGCGCTAGTGCTCGGCGACAACATCTTCCACGGAGCAGGTCTGGGGTCGTCGCTCCGCGGTAACGGCGAGATCGACGGAGGGCTGATCTTCGCCTACCACGTCGCGAACCCGAGCTCATATGGCGTGGTCGAGTTCGACGGCGACATGAGGGCGATATCGATCGATGAGAAGCCTGCCAGACCGAAGAGCAACTACGCGGTGCCCGGGCTTTACTTTTACGACAACTCAGTAGTCGCGATCGCTAAGTCCATTTCACCGAGCAAACGGGGGGAACTCGAGATTTCTTCTGTGAACGAGCGGTACCTAAATGACGGTCGATTACAGGTGCAGGTGTTGGACCGAGGGACCGCTTGGCTGGATACCGGGACCTTCGAGTCGATGATGCAGGCGTCGGAGTATGTCCGGGTGATCGAAGACCGGCAGGGATTCAAGATCGGGTGCATCGAGGAGATCGCGTGGCGAGCGGGGTGGATAGATGGTGGTCAGCTTGCGGCACTTGCTGCGCCGCTTTCCAAAAGCGGATACGGCTCGTACCTCATTCGCCTTCTCGACCGGCCCGACGGCAAATTCGAAAACCCACGGTGAGGTGTGCCCCTAGGCTCTGCCCAATCACGCGCAGCTTCCGGCCCTAAATGACTGGGATCCGGGAGTGCAAGAGTTATTGTCGTCTCGGAGAGGGGCGACAGATGACCGAGAACAGGGTCGAACCAATAGGTAATTCGGCGCAAATCGAAATTGGAGCCGCTCGTGACGATCGGGCGCCCCTGATCCTTTTATCGGCACAAACCACAGCGCGCCTAGGCCGGTCGGTCAAAATGGGATACCCGAGCGCGGGCGTCACCGCTGGGTTGTTACCGATAGAAATCGGTGCGAGAACGTGAAATATCAGGATCGGATCACGTATTTACGGTTCGTAGCGGTGTTCGCGTCGCTCGGGTTTGCGGCTTCGCTACTGGTTATCACCCCGTCGCCATCTGCTGCCGAGTCGACACCGATAGCTTCGAGCGTGCGCACGGTGCTCTCCGGAACGAGTTTCGATCCTGGGTACATCATCAGCGATGGAAACTTTTACGACCGATACGCAATGACCGAGCTGGACATCCAGAATTTTTTGGACAGCAAGATCGGTACATGCAACAACTCAAACTGCTTGAATGTGGCTCGGACTACAAGTTTTAATCGGCCCGCCGACGCGATCTGCGGAGCGTATTCCGGCGTCGCCAACGAGTTGACCTCCTCGATAATCTTCAAAGTTCAGACCGCGTGCGGCGTTAGCGCGAAAGTCGTCCTCGTGACGCTGCAGAAAGAGCAGGGACTGCTCTCCAACAATGAGCCGTCGAGCTCGCGTCTTTCACGGGCGATGGGGTACGGATGCCCAGACAGCGCGAGCGGGGCGTGCGATTCAGAGTATGGAGGGCTGTATAACCAGATTTACTGGGCCGCGCGACAATTCGTGCGCTACTCAAATCCACCGGGTACGAGCACGTACTTCACGTGGTACCCGGTTGGGAGCCCTGTCAGCATCCTTTATCACCCCGACGCAGGCAGATGCGGCGCAGGTGCAGTGACGATCCGAAACAAGGCAACGGCCGCTCTGTACTATTACACCCCCTATCAACCGAACTCGGCCGCGTTGTCGAGCGACAACCTGCGCTCAACGGGAGACAGCTGCTCCTCCTACGGCAATCGAAACTTCTGGGTGTACTACAACGACTGGTTTGGCGATCCCACGACCCCTGCCGGATCAGCCTTCGGCGCTATAACGAGTTCGGTCGGCCAGGCTGGCGGCATAGCATTCAGCGGCTGGGCAGTGTTCCCGAACGCCCTGACAGTCCCTGTGCATCTCGCAGTGAACATCGGGAACAGGTGGATCCCTTTCGAGGCTGACCAATCGAATCCCGCAGCCCAGGCCGTGTTTCCCGGTGCCGGACTGAATCACGGTTTCTCCGGGGTAATTCCCGCTTCCCCAGGCCAGCAATCGTTCTGCCTCTGGGCCTCAGGGGTGACCGCCGCGACCGTTCTCGAATGCCGCACGGTGACGGTGCCTGTGTCGCCGCCACCGCAGGGCAGGATCAGCGATGTGGTTGGGGTGCCGGGTGGTTTCATGGTCACGGGATGGGCTGTTCAGCCCTCGTCGATCACGACGCCGGTTCATATGGCGGTCAATCTCGGGAGTCGGTGGATCTCGGTTGAGGCGGATCAGCCGAATCCTGCTGGTGAGACGGCATTTCCGGGTGCTGGTCAGAACCATGGGTTTTCGGCGATGATCACCGCTCCGGCGGGTGTGCAGGCGTTCTGCCTGTGGGCTGCGGGCCCGGCGGGAGCTGCGATATTCGAATGCCGCACGGTGACGGTGCCTGTGTCGCCGCCACCGCAGGGCAGGATCAGCGATGTGGTTGGGGTGCCGGGTGGTTTCATGGTCACGGGATGGGCTGTTCAGCCCTCGTCGATCACGACGCCGGTTCATATGGCGGTCAATCTCGGGAGTCGGTGGATCTCGGTTGAGGCGGATCAGCCGAATCCTGCTGGTGAGACGGCATTTCCGGGTGCTGGTCAGAACCATGGGTTTTCGGCGATGATCACCGCTCCGGCGGGTGTGCAGGCGTTCTGCCTGTGGGCTGCGGGCCCGGCGGGAGCTGCGATATTCGAATGCCGCACGGTGACGGTGCCTTAGCTACGCGCGAGCGCTAGGTAGACTACGTCAGATTTGTTAGATCTCAGGAAGGGAGCTATGCCCTCAATTTCGGCTGGCGTCCCCTTCGCCGGTTGGCGCGTTGTTTGCGAGGTGCTCTGTGAGGCCGTCTAGCAAAATCGGTCTCGAGCCAAGTCCACCGCCGCCTGAGCCTGGCCTGCCACCTGCACCCGCACCTGCGCCTGCGCCTGCGCCTGCGCAGAGCGTTCGGCCTGCACCTGCACAGAGCGTTCCGCCTGGGCCGGTCAGTATTGGCGAGGCGCTGCACGGAACCGATAACGCGCTCGGCCTGTTGCGGCTGATTCTGGCGGCTCTGGTTATCTTCGACCACGCCTTCCCTTTGGGCGGTTTTGGTGCGGATCCGTTCTTCGCTGTTACCCGGGGACAAGCCTCGCTCGGCTCGTTGGCCGTCGGGGGATTCTTCGCCATAAGTGGTTATCTCATCGCAAAGAGCGGTATGTCGGCCGACGTCGTGCAGTTCATGTGGCGGCGAACCATGCGGATATTTCCTGCTTACTGGGTGGTCCTATTGACGACCGCGTTGGTAGTCGGGCCGCTCATTTGGTTGGGCGACGGCGGGTCCCTCGCTGCGTACTTTACGGTGGGCGGGACCGGCCCCGTGAATTACTTCACGTCCAACTGGACGCTGAAAATCGGCACCTACGGAATCTACGACCTCCTAAAAGAAACGACGCCGTACGGTCGGTCAGTCGGTGCGAGCGCCTTCAACGGATCAATCTGGACGCTGATCTATGAGTGGAATTGCTATCTCATGATTGCTGTTTTGGTGCTGTTCGGTGTACTTCGGAACGCCCGAGTGATTGTGCCGGTTATGGCGTCGTTCTTTCTCATTCTTCAGATAGTCGCCGCAATCAACTTCAACGTGTTAGGGGTCTTAGTACCACTTCTGGCCGACCCTTACACGATCCAGTTGACGATGACATTCCTTGTCGGGTCCGTGATTGCCGTGTATTCGAAACAGATCCCATTCGACAACCTGATCGGAATTTTGTCGGGCCTGACCCTACTGGTCTCCTTGCGATGGGGCGGCTTTTCTACGATTGGAACTATCGCCGGTGCGTATTTCATCGTCTACATGGGGGCACGGCTGCCCAGGGCCGTGCACTGGGTGGGTCGAAAGAATGATTACTCCTATGGCGTGTACATCTACGGATTTGTAGTCCAGCAGGTGCTGGCCTACCTGGGCTGGTACCGCTTGGGCTACTGGCCGTATGCGATCTCGGGGCTGTTCATCTCCTTCGGGTGTGCCTGGCTCAGCTGGCATCTTGTGGAAAAGCGGGCAATGGCTCTCAAGAACTGGGGTCCAGGTCGCGGAACGCGGTACTGGGCTGAACGCGCACGAACCCGTTTCGCGTCGAGAGAAACTAGGTCCGGTACGTGATTACGGGAACGGTATTGGTAACCGGCGGAGCAGGCTTCATCGGAACCGCCCTGGCAGCGCGCCTTGCCGACCGGGTGGGCCAGTGGGTCATTTTTGACTCCCTGCATCCCCAGGTGCACGCGAAGTCCGAGCCGCCAGCAAACCTCCACCCGCGAGCGGAGCTCATCGTGGGTGACGTGACCGATCCGGCGGCGTGGGATGCGCTTCTTGCTGACGTTCAACCGGATGTTGTCGTACATCTGGCGGCGGAGACCGGCACGGCCCAATCACTCGATGAGGCCAGTCGACACGCGAGAGTAAATGTTGTCGGAACCACGGAGATGACCGACGCGTTCGGGCGGGCTGGCTTTCTTCCTGAGCACTTAGTGCTCAGTAGCAGCCGGGCAGTCTACGGGGAAGGAAACTGGCTTCGGTCGACAGGTGAGATATTCTCGCCTGGCCAGCGTTCTCACGCACAACTGGAAGCGGCTAAGTGGAACTTCGACGGTGCGGTTGCACTCCCGAGTTCTGCAGCTAACACGGTGCCCGCGCCAACGAGTGTTTATGGGGCAACAAAGCTTGCGCAGGAACAAATCTTGAAAGCGTGGGGAGGTTCGCGCGGTGTGCCGGTATCTATCCTTCGTCTGCAAAACGTGTACGGTCCCGGCCAGTCGCTTATCAATTCCTATACCGGAATCGTGTCACTGTTTTCACTTCTGGCTCGGGAGGGCAAGGTCATCCCGCTTTATGAAGACGGTCTTATTGGACGCGATTTCGTCTACATCGAGGATGTCGCTGACGCATTTGTGGCCGTGTTGTCGGCTGGAGGGAACCCAGACCGGCCGATAATTGACGTCGGTACGGGACTGGCACATACGGTTGAAGACATGGCGACTGAAATCGCTCGCTTTCACTCGGCCCCCCTACCCATAGTGAACGGCAAGTATCGCGACGGAGATGTGCGGGCAGCATCGTGCGATATTTCCGTGGCTCGACGCACCCTTGATTGGGGCCCTACCTGGACTCTGGCGGCAGGGGTCGCCGCGCTTCAGGGTTGGATCGCCGAGGAGTTGACCGCGCAGGAGGCAACTAGTGGTTGAAACACGCTCCCTCTCTGTTCAGTCCGTGCTGTTCAACAATGCGCCCCAGGACATATCTCGTGCAGGGCTCGCGTTAGCCAACTCAGTTAGTTGGGCGCGTCAAGCGGGCCTCGTTGGTGATTGGACGCTTCATCTCGGGGATTGTTCCGACGTTCCGGTTTTTGACGATGGCCACCTCGCCGAATTGCTTAGCGCTGTAACGCAGGTCGGCGGACGGCTGGATCACACGGTATTCGGGAGAAACTTGGGGTCGGCGGCCGGACACAACGCCCTCGCGACCCGGAGTACGAGTGATCTCCTGTTGATCCTGAACCCCGATGCGAAGCTCGCCCCGGACGCTGTAACCGCTTTGGCTCGCCGGGTCGACGGCACGGTTGGAATGGCAGAAGCGCGCCAAGTCCCGCTCGAGCACCCGAAGGATTTTCGCCAGTCCGACGGCGTTACCAGTTGGGCTTCGACCGCGGCGGCGCTCACCACCCGAGCTGCGTTTGACAAGGTCGGCGGCTTCGACAGTGCAACTTTTTTTCTCTACTGTGATGACGTCGACTACTCCTGGCGGCTTCGACTAGCGGGCCTCGACATCGTGTACGAGCCGGCCGCGGCCGTGTTTCACGACAAGCGGCTCACCGTCACGGGGGACTGGCCGGCTGGCTCCGCGGAGGTCTACTACTCAGCCGAGGCTGCGCTGCTGTTGGCTTATAAATATTCGCGCCCCGACCTAGTACGCGATATCTCCCTTCGTTTCAAGAAGAATGGGGAGCCCCTTGCTCGAAAGGCGCTCGCCGAGTTCGAACGCCGCCGTGCTGCGGGGGAATTGCCTGATCAGATCGACCATATGCATAAAGTGGGGCAGTTTGTCGGAGGAAATTATGCCAAACACAGGTTTTGACGCCGTGGCTTCAAAAATTCAGCATGATTCGACATTCGTCGGAATGCTGAGGACTCGCAGTGCGGAGACGAATATCGACCCGGGCCTGCGAGAGCGATTAGATTCCGTCACCGAATACCTCGACCGCGTCACAGATGTTGACCGCCCATTTCTCAGCGTTCTGCTTCGTACCCAAGGGCGACGTTTGGAGTCATTCAAAGATGCGTTGCTCTGTCTAACCTCTCAGACCGATCAGGACTTCGAGATAATCGTTCTCGAGCACGACGTGACACCGGCGGATTCACAAAGCGTTCGAAAGATCCTCGAGCGCTTACCTCCTGAATTCTTGTCGAGGCTGCAATTGATCGAGGTAGTCGGAGGAGGACGCGCGAAGCCACTGAATCTTGGGCTTGCGGCATCGACCGGACGCTATGTGGCCGTCTACGACGACGATGACGTGCTTTTCGCGAATTGGGTCGAATCCTTCAAGGCGACATCGGCCACCGCCGGAGGGAGGTTGATGCGGGCAGTAACCGCTAATCAGAAGGTGAGCCCCGAGCCCTGGAGTGACGGTCGGGCCGGTTTTCGTAGCATCAGTTGGCCGCGGCCGGAGTACCCCGAACGTTTCGATCTCCTGCAACACCTTTTGGTCAACCATTCGCCTTTCATGAGTTGGGCTTTTCCCCGAGCGCTCTTCTTCAGCTACGGATTGCGCTTCGATGAAGACCTCGCGGTGGTCGAAGACTGGGATCTGATCCTCCGAGGGTCGCTGCTTTGCGGAGTCGAGGATGTTCCCGCACTGACGGCGATTTACCGACGGTGGGAAGGAGGATCGTCGTCGTATACACAGCATTCTGGAATGGACTGGAAAACGGCGGAGCAGCGAGTAATCAACCGCATCAACTCGTCTCCGCTGATCATGCCTCGCGGAGCGATGGAGTCGATGCGACAAATGGTGCTTTACAACACCGCTCTCGACGGCTACCGCTTCCTTTTTGCCGGCACGTCCCTGCGCCGGCCATTCAATTCCATGTGGAACCTCGCACGTCCAGGTTTTAACTTCGCCGTCCGACTGCGTAACCGCCTGCGGCGAATACGCCAACGAACCGGTGAGAGCCAAGGATCATCATGATGCAGTACGGACTGCTCGGAGCGTCGGCGCAGGCTCGAGAAACGGCTGAGTTCGCGCTTCCGGATGTGGTGGTTTTCTGTGCCGTGTCGTCTCAGTATTTGGACATTAACCGACCTGACCTCGTCGATATCGCGATAGCGAGCCGCACGCTAAACATGGTGCCGGTGGTTGTTGCTGTCGGGGCGCCGGGTCTCAAGCGCAGGCTCGTGAGAGCGTGGAACGGCACCCGGTTCCATAGCGTTGTCTCAACTAACGCATGGGTCAGCCCGACCGCCAACCTGGCTGACGGCGTCACAGTTGCACCGTTCGCCGTTATCAGCAGCGGCGCTACCGTAGGCGCTCATGTACTGCTCAACATTGGGAGCTCGATAAGCCATGACTGCGAAATCGGAGAATTCGTCACAATCTCACCGGGCGTACGCATTGGCGGTGGCTGTCAGATCGGTGAGGGGGTCTTTATCGGGATCGGAGCGACAATCGTGCATTCAGTAGCGGTAGCTGCGGGGATCGTCGTCGCTGCCGGAGCGGTGGTAGTCGATGACCTCGCGGTACCCGGGGTTTACGCCGGCGTGCCCGCGAGGCTGCTGAGGGCTGAGGAGGAATGGCTTGATGCCTTATAGAGTCCCGTTCATCCGCCCCGTCTTCCCTGATGGATCGGAGATCGCCTCCGACTTCGATGCCATCGTCGGGTCGAACTGGTACACCAACTTCGGTCCGAAGGAGCGCGAGTTTGGCCGTGCGATTAGCGAACGGATTGGTGGCGGCGTCCGCGTAGTCACCTTCGCAAACGCGACACTCGCTCTCATGGCGGCCGTGCAGACTCTTCTCGGCCGGGGCGACGGACGCCGTTTGGTCATCGTGCCTTCATTCACGTTCGCCGCTGGACCTGCCGCGATCGCGTGGGCTGGCTATCAACCCCGCTTCATCGACATCGACGACGCGAGCTTGCAACCCTCACTAGATAGTGCGAGGGAGGTGCTCGAGAATTCCACGCTTGACGTCGCCGGAATCCTGCTGTGCAACACGTTCGGTATCGGAAATCCTGAAATCGCGCTGTGGGAGGGGTTAGCGAGTGAGTTCGGCCTTCCGCTGATCGTGGATTCGGCGGCCGGTTTCGGGTCGATGTACACGCCTGACGCCGCTGTCGGTACCGCTGGCGCACTGGAAGTTTTTTCCTTTCACGCGACAAAGCCCTTTGCAGTCGGCGAAGGAGGGGCCATCGCCACAAGAGACGAAGCGTTGGCGGTGTTGCTCAAGGAGTTTCAGAACTTCGGCTTCCATGCCGGGATGGGATCTACGATGCTTGGCCTGAACGGGAAGCTGCAGGAGATCAACGCCGCAATCGGATTGCGTCAACTCGCCAGATTCGACGGTGTGCTTGCTAGCCGACGACGTGTTCTGGATGTCTATCGAGAAGGGTTCGAAGAAACGCAAATCACCATGCCAACGAACATCGAGTTATCCTCCGTGTGCTTCGCCAGTGCGGTTTTGCCGGGGCAGCCGAGCCGCGATCAGGCCGTTGAGGACCTACTGGCGCAGGGTGTAGAAGCCCGCACATACTATTCTCCGGCGGTTCACCGTCAGCCTCATTTTTTGTCTTATGCAAGTGAGTCGAGTCTCCCGGTGACGGATCGAATAGTCAGCAGGGTGCTTTCCCTACCGGTCCACGAGGATATGCCGACGGTCGTCGCCCAGCAGATCGTTCGAGTCGTCCGAACCGCTGTGGGAGCCTGATGACAACCGGGGCTGGTAGCCTGCGCAACCGCATCGTGAACGCGGGACTCGGAGTGGAGCTGCAGGCGCTCCTGCTCGGCTTCCAGGACTCGCTGCAGCGGCTCGAGGCGGCTCAAGCGGATCGTCAACTCAAAGAAGCTCAAAACGATCTCGATGCCTCCTACATTCGACGGCGACTTGAAGCAGAACTAGTCGGCTTGCGACAGGACCGAGACGACGTCCCCTCCCTTAAGGCCTTCCTCGCAACACTGCGCAAGACGCGCGAGTACAACCGAGCTTGGGCGGATTCGAATCCTCTTGTTTCAGTCAGGGTCGCGAGCTATATCAATACCCAGCAGTTGATGGAGATCACTATTCCGTCGGTGTTAGCGCAGACTTATCAGAATTTTGAGATCGTCATCGTCAACGATGGTCCGAATGATCGGACACGACGCGCAATCCTTGCCGCGGGCGATTCGCGTATTCGCTACGAGGAGTTTCCGACAAGGCGCGTCTATCCGACAGACCCACATGCCCGATGGATGGTTGCTGGCTCGCCCGGGATGAACCGAGCTGCAGAACTGGCTCGTGGCGCGTGGATCGCGCCGCTGGATGACGACGACTCATTCACCCCGGACCATATCGAGAAGCTTCTTCGCCTCGCCATTGCCGAGCGCGCGGAGCTTGCGTACGGCGCGCTTGTGCAGAAGAATCTTGCGAATGGCGAGAACCACAGAATATACAGCGCGCCTCCCGCGATCAGCCAGTTCAGCTTCCAGGGTGCGATTTACCTGGCGATGCTTCATCCGACATTCCGATACGACGAGGCGAGTTGGCTTGTGGAGGAGCCCGGTGACTGGAACCTAATTCGCCGGATGCTCGCGGCGGGCGTGACAATGGCTGCAACGCCAGACGTCGTCGCGGAGATGAATCAAATACCGTTCACGCACAAGCAGCAAGAATCTCATGCATGATTCTTGATCGATTGGATCAGTGCTGGCCTTCAGCCACTCACCGGTAGAATCAGCCGACCGAGTCGCCGGAAAGAGGATTAGTTGACTGAGTCGCGGCCAGGCGTCGTCAGCGTGGTGATGGTCAACTTCCGAGGGTCGCAAGACACGTTGGAGGCGTTGGAGGCGCTTTCGAGAGTGGCTTGGCCCTCCGATCTTTTGGAAATCATTGTCGTCGACAACGGTTCTGGTGATGGCAGCGTAGGGCGGCTGCGTAGAGCAGCGCCCACTGCAATAGTGATCGACGTCGGGGAAAATATCGGCTTTGCAGCGGGATGCAACCGAGGAGTGGCCCGAGCCACCGGCGAATTCATCGCCTTCCTGAATAACGACGCCAAACCGGACGGAGCCTGGATCTCGACCGCGATCTCAGCCTTCGAAGATCCGGAGATTGGCGCCGTGGCGAGCAAGGTGCTCGACGGGGAGGGACACAAAGTCGACTTCATCGACGCGGCTCTAACTTGGTATGGAAAAGGGTATAAGCCTTTCGTGGGAGAAACGGCCGGCACGCTCGGTGGTCGGCCCAAGGACGTTCTCTTCGGTACCGGATCGGGAATGTTTGTGCGCGCCGCCACCTTTCTTCGCCTGGGTGGGTTTGATGAAAAGTTCTTCATGTTTTATGAAGATGTGG
>Ga0209512_1001623_pt1 | contig 26901 bp, 30 predicted proteins | sample frozenSSSSmetaG_FD_184142 | JGI IMG/M metagenome (GOLD analysis project Ga0209512, IMG submission 184142) | Glacier valley bacterial and archeal communities from Borup Fiord, Nunavut, Canada, to study Microbial Dark Matter (Phase II) -... | ecosystem: Environmental > Aquatic > Freshwater > Ice >...
GGCTCAACCTGGTATGCCCAATAATATTTAACCGGCGTGCCAGATGCCAATATAAGTCTGCAGGGCAGCAGCAAAACATATGAATAAGTTTGATCTGTATGAAGTTGTTACACAGAAAATTATTGATAGACTTGAAGCTGGAGTAATTCCTTGGCAGAAACCTTGGAAGAATTCAGGAGGCATGCCCAGAAACCTGATTACTAAACGCCCTTATAACGGGATAAACTTCTGGATGTTGCTTTGCCTGAACTACGGTTCTCCCTACTACCTGACATTTGAGCAGGTGAAATCACTGAACGGAAACGTTAGAAAGGGCGAGAAATCAACGATGGTAGTTTTTTGGAAGATACTTGAGTCGGAAGATAAAGTCGGAGATATTAAGAAAACACCCTTCCTACGGTACTACAATGTTTTTAATCTGACTCAGACGGATGGAATTGATCCTGCAAAGATTCCTGCAGCAGAGGCTTTTGATCATGATTTTAATCCGATAGCTGCCGCTGAATCACTGATACACAACTGGAGTGACTGCCCAAAGATAGAATGGTGCAAAGATGCTGCCTACTATGCTCCGTCTCAGGATTTGGTTTGTATGCCGGATCCACGGACTTTCTTTCACGACGAACAGGTTTACTCCACATTATTTCATGAATTGATTCACTCGACTGGCCACAGTAACCGGCTTGCACGACATGAGAAAATCAAGAATCACAAATTTGGTTCTCAGGATTATAGTCAAGAAGAATTGGTTGCCGAGATGGGAGCAGCCTACTTATGCGGAATAACCGATCTGGAGCAGGAGACCATTCAGAACAATGCATCCTACATTAAAAGCTGGATCAGAACTTTCAAAGATGATCCGAAGGTACTGGTGTTGGCAGCAGCTCAGGCACAGAAGGCAGTAGATTATATCCTGACACATCAGACAGAACCGCCGCTTGCACAATCAGAAGTTCAAACTAAGGAGGTTCCGCAAGGGCCTCTTTCTTTTTAATCTCAAATCTTTAAAATCAATCATATGGAATCGTTTACTAAAATTATTTTGAAAGTATCAGACTGTTACGGAGTACATCATGTTTTTCCTGACTTCCTCGAAATAGCAGTTTGTGCTTTATCATTGGGTAGCAAAGAGGAACATTACCTGAAAATCATTTCAAAGTACAAACCAAAGGAAGTGCAGTTGCTTGCAGATGCTTTTACTTCCCTGATCTGCGAGATGGACAATGAAGGATCCGGGCTGAAAGATTGCCTTGGTGATTTCTTTATGGAGCATCTCTCGTTTGGAAGGAACGGACAGTTCTTTACGCCACAACCCATCTGTGATATGATGGCAATGATTACGAATCCGAACGGAGCCGGGAAGACAGTGGCCGATTGTGCCTGCGGATCGGGACGAACACTTCTGGCTGCAGCACGAATCAGCCGGTTGAACAGTTTCTACGGAGCCGATATTGACCGGACCTGTTGCCTGATGGCGGTAATCAACTTTTGTCTGAACGGAATGACCGGAGAAGTGGCATGGATGGATACGCTCAGTAATCGATTTTACGGCGGATGGCAAATAGCTATTCATCAGGATCAACCGGTTACGTTTGTAAGGGAAATTACTGAAGCCGAAAGTTATATTGCACTCCGGATCCCTGAAGCTAAACCAAAAGAATTACCGGTACCGGAGCCTGAAAAAATTGAAGTGTCTCAAACATCTCTATGGGATCACTGGAAGTTTTAAAGAAAGGGGGTTCCCCCTTTTTTGTTCGCTTCAAGGATTGACGCTCCCTTTTATCACAGCCCCTGAAGTCTTTTCCTAAAAGGTAAGGGATACTGCTCTGATAATTGTATGAGGCAAAGCATTTATCTCACCCATGCATACCGGCACCTTCGGTTTTGCAATTGACTTTATAAGGAGATTGGGACAATTGGTGTGGAAGTTCCGCTGAGTCCATGATAAATTCCGTTAAAATTCTATGCTAAGTAAGCTCTGTTAATGGCGCGTACATTTCATTCACGAAAGGATTTTCCCGGCATATCCTCTCCTCTAAAAAGTGGTTCCGGTATTCCAGTTCCTCCTTGCCTGCCTCTAATTTCCAAGCTGTTCACTTGCGTATAATTTTTAAACTTAAATTTTTATATCATGAAAACAGCTTCAAAAACTTCCGTAAAAACCAATGTTGAAAACCCAAACTTCCATTTTAATTTTAATTGGAATCCTAACGAAGATTCAGCCAGTCTGAAAGCATGGGAAGAAGAAAACGCCGAATATGCCACATGGAACCTTATTGACGATGAGCACGGATCCGCTTCATGCTAATCAGGAAAAGCCTCTAAATCAGGGGCTTTTTTTATGGTCGCTGCGAAAGAAATTTAGAAACTAAAGTCTGAGGAAGTTTGCTGTTAAACTCAAATTATGGGGCAAAGGTATTGATCGCCGCCCGGAAACGTCAATGGCCGTCAGGATATCAGTATGACTTGTTTTGTCACACCTCCGGCACTTCGTGTTTGGTCACTTTCTCATAAATGTATCATTGGTACCGGTTGAAACTGACATTCACCATTGACAAGAATCCGCCCGGCTCAAGTTGGTCTGCCCGAAATTTAAATTTAACGGCGGGCCAGATGCCAATATAAAACCGCAGGGCAGCGGTGAAAAATTATGATTCCAGAAGTAATGGCAGAAGTACAAATCTCTTATTCCTCGCATGTGAAGGCCAAAGATCGGATGAAAGTAAATGGCTCTGCCGATGCTGCAGCTGCTTTCAGAGAAATATGGCCGACATACGATCACATTGAATTCAGTTATATGCTGATGATGAACCGACAAAACCAGATCCTTGGATACCATCAACTTTCAAAAGGAGGAATGACAGGGACGGTTGTGGATGTTCGATTGATCTATCAGGTTGCATTAAAAGCTTGTGCCACCAGTCTGATTCTTGCCCACAACCATCCTTCTGGAAATCTCGAAACCAGTGATGCTGACAGAAAGGTAACAAATCAGATTAAACAAGCCGGTGTTATCATGGATATTCCGCTGCTGGATCACCTGATTATGACCACTGATTCATTCCTGTCAATGGCGGATGAAGGATTGCTTTAAAAAGAAAAGGGGAATTCCCCTTTTTTGATCGTTAAGAATATTCGCTCCCTGGTATGTTTAGCCTTGATCAAGGCAATCTCCTTAATGGTAATCCTTCGCTTTGGTTGCATGTTTTTTATTCTTTGGGTTTTAACACGGGAAGCATTCTTCCATCCGGTTGGCTTTCAGTTATTGGCTTACATGGTATAGTCGGGTCCAAAGGCCAGGTTATTTTTGCGACAATGTGACACTTTTGCCATCTCCATCACCGGCCGTCAGATCTATAGGTTGGCAATATCTCCGCATTGGCATCCGTCATATTTCCTTTTCCTTGCTTTTTCTGGATGGTCCTCCTGCCAGTATTTGTTTTAAATGACATGCTAAGTAAGTGTATCTCTCCGGGTACCACTACCCTCATTCAAGGATTTTCCCGGCATATCCTCACTATGCTCCGGTATTCCAGTTCCTCTTTGACTGCCCCTCCATGCTGCACTGATCACTTGCATATAATTTTTAAACTAAAATATTACTGTTATGAAAACTTTCGTGAAAAACTACATTGGAAAAGGAAAACAAGTTAACGGATTACAAATTGCAAAGGTTACATGCAAACTGGAAGATCTTCAAAAATTTGCCTACGAATACGATGGCATTGAATATGTCACATTTGAAGTCGCTAAAATGAAATCACCTGATAATTTCGGACGTGACTACACCGTTTATGTAAGTCAAAAAGAAGAATCTGAAGAGCCTGAAACCAAAAGGCAGGATAAGAAAGCTGCCCCAAAACCAGCCGCTAAATCTAAAAAGACGCCTGCCAAAAAAGAAAAGGAAGATCTGCCATTTTAAGAAAATCAGAGCCTTGTTGATCAAGGCTTTTTTTATGGTCGCTGTTGTAATTACTTCCAAAGTATATAGTCTGAGAAATACCTTGTTACACTCAAATTCCGGCGCAAAGATATTGATCGCTGCCCGGAAATGTAAAGGGCCTGCCGGGTACTGCACAATTAAAACTCCTGGAGCAGCACCCTCCGGCACTTCGTGTTTGGTCACTTTCTCATAATAGAAATATGGTAACTGGCTGAAACTGACATGCACCCTTGACATCAATCCGCCCGGCTCAATATTGATTGCCCGAAATTTAATTTAAACGGCGAGCCAGATGCCAATATAAGACTCCAGGGCAGGAGCATAAAGATTATGAGTAAAGTAAATGTTGCAGAGAAAAACACCACTGGTGTAGCTGAAGTTGCTGAAGTTAAAACTGTAGAAGCTGTTGTAGCTCCGGTGATGACCATTGTGAAGAAAGAAGTTGAAGAACCACGGAGGCTGAGTCTCGACGAGAAAATTCAGAAGGTGGAAGATCTGACATTAATGATCGACCGCTGGCGTACGCTGAATGAATCACGCCGCAAATTACAAACCTTCCAGATCGGGGCTGATTCGCTCAGTTCTGTGATTCTGTTAAGAGATGCTGCTGGTAATGAATTCAAAACTTCCAATTCCACAGTGATCACCTCAGTAATTGATGAGATGAAACGTACTCTGGATGTGAAAGTCAAAGAGGTTGAAGAACAAATCAACCTTTAAAGAAAGGGGAGTTTCACTCCCTTTTTTTGGTCGTGGCGGAGAAAGAATATTTAAACCCGCTTTTTTTGTCCTTTAACACTCCTATCCTACCGGATATATTTGCTTAATAATAAGTGTAATCCTTTTTTTATGACCGAAATACAAACTATTCGTCGTAACCTGGCACTCAAAGAGTATGAGGTTAAAGAGACACCCAACGGTAAGCAGGTAACTTTCTCCATCAAATTTGTGACGAAGAAAGGTGAAATCATCTTCATCCCGCGCGCTGTAGCTGCCGGATTGAAGTTCAACATGAAAAATAACAGGATGCGCGGCGTACTGTCGGTTGACGCAAAGGATGAAGCAATTGGTCATGTTACCCCTGTACACATTGACGGAATTATTGAATGGAACGGTAAAAAAATCAAGATGTAATGTCAGATATACTATTCAGCAAAGAGGGTGTCCCGTTAATCGCTTACGGCAAAAGCTACCAGGCAAACACCACAGGTGTTCCTGCCGATAAACCAAAAAATACTTCACAACCGAAGAATCCACTTGAGGATTATATGAATGTTGGAGGCATCAAGGTATCGTCCTGGGGACCAAACAACGACTTTCCAACACTTGCCGATGGAATCATCAACAGCGTTGGTGTACTCAATACCGGGTTAAAGTTCACCCGTAACTTCACATTGGGTCAGGGGATATTTGCCTGTAAGGTGAAGGATTTTGACGAATCAGGAAACGAGATACTTGAACGTGTGAAGGATAAAACATTGGTTGCCTTTGCAAACTCACGTCTCGTGCGCAGATATATGGCCAAGGCATTGCGCGATTACCTGAAGTTTGGTTGTGCCTTCGTGCAGATTATGATGAATGCCGATGGCAGTCAGATTGTTGGAATCAACACGATCAACGCAAAGTACTGCCGGTTGAGTTTTGCAAATATAAATGGCGTTATTGAAAAGTGTATTGTCTCCGGTAAATGGCCTGATACACCCAGTGAATCTGATTGTCAGGTGTTGGATGTACTCGACGAATACGATCCGTTTGCTGACCTGCAACGTCGCAGATGGGGTAATAAAACTGCCGGTAAATCATTTATCTATGTGATCCGCGACTCCTGGGGTAACGGAGAATATTACAGTTCTGCTATATGGTGGGCTGCTTACCTTGCCGGATGGGTCGATATCGCCAAAACAGTTCCGGCATTTCTTAAGAAGGCATACTCAAATCAGATCACCTGGAAGTGGCATATTCAAATCCCTTATGCTTTCTGGGATAAACAGTTTCCAAAAACCGAGTTTGCAACAATCGATTTGCGTAAACAGGCAATTGAAAGTTACATGGACAGCATCGAATCAAATCTTTGTGGAACCGAAGGTGCTGATAAACCCATCTTTACTTTCTTTGAAATCAATCCGCAAAATGGCAAGGCTGAAGAGCAATGGATTATCAAAGCGCTCGAAAACAAATTGAGCAACGATCAGAACCTTGTTACCAGTGCTGCTGCCAATTCCGAAATCATGTTTTCGATCATGGTCAATCCAAATGTTTTGGGTGCCGGTATGCCCGGAGGAACTTATGCAGGTAACCAGGGAGGCAGCAATATCCGCGAGGCTTATCTCGTGAACATTGCAAACTGCTGGCTCGATCGTCAGGACCTCATGGATCCGCTTGAACTCATGACCCGTTACAATGGCGCCGATGAAGATCTGGAATGGCGCTTTCGCAATACTGTATTGACTACACTTGACACTGGTGCCGGTACTACCAAAACGCTTTCATAAATCCGTGTAATCTTTTTTTAATCTGTGTAATATGATTTTCTCAAAAGAAAAGAATCCAAAAATGGAGGAGATCAGGAACTTTGTATCTGTTACCTCTTCTTCAACTTTCGAAAATGTTGTACCGCATATTGCCAATGCAGAACGCGATTACCTGATCCCGGTAATCGGCATTGATATGTATGATGAACTTGTTGAATTTTACGAAATGGATCCTCCGGCCACACCAACCGATGTGCAGATTAAAATGGCTGAATTACTTCGTTTGGCACAATCGGCAGTGATACACATTGCGTTCTGGATCGGGTTTGACCTGATAAACTCCATTGTTACAGATGCCGGTTTCAAGCGCACAGAATCAGATACAGTGAAAAGCCTGTATAAATACCAGGAAGAGAAGCTGAAGGCTTATTTTCGCACGAATGGTTTTAATGGTATCGATACTGTTTTGCAATATCTTGAATCAAACCTTACCAGTTTTACTGAATTCTCTGCATCATCTGCCTGTACGTTGTTTAAAACTGCATTGATTCCGAAGACGGAAATCTTCAACAATATTGTCTTCATCAACAAAAGCCGGTTAACCTTTCTGCGAATGAAGCCACATATGCAACTGATTGAAGATACCGAGATTGCTACAATACTGGGACCCATTGCCTATGAATATGTGAAATCAGAGATCGTAAAGGAAACTCCATCTGAAAAAGTAAAGGCATTGCTTCCCTACGTTCGTAAGCCAATTGCTTTCCTCGCATCCGCATTTTTGATGGAAGAAAGTGGCGCTGATCTGACAGATAACGGGCTTTATTTTTATCAAACCATAGCAGGTTACAACAATGATACAGACCACAAACCATCATCATCAGATCGGATTGCGATTCTGGTAATGCGTAACCGTAATATTGGCAATGCTTTTCTGGATCAGTTGCGCACTTACCTAAAGGTAAAGGCTGCTGACTGGACCGATGTAACACCTTCGACCGGTAAACTTTTCCGGAGGGATAATACAGATAAAAAAACCTTCTGGGCATGATGAACATAGAAATAACATACCCGTTTCTGTTTTTCAAGCGAAAAGCAAAAGGCACAGTTCCAACATCATGGGATGAATTGACCGAACGTCAGTTTTTGGCCATCTCGCACACAATCCACGGAGCAGAACCCGACTTTCGGTTTTTATCTATTCTTACTGGCATTGCTCAAAATTTGCTGAAAAAACTTCATCCTTACGATTTGCTGAAACTATCTGAAGGGATTGAATTTGTAAGCAAAGCAGGGAATGTACATTCTGAATTTATTATCAGGGAGATCCACGGAACTGACTTCGTTTGCCCGAAACCGAAACTCGGAGCAATGCCCTTCGGTCAGTTTATTTTTGCTGATTCGTATTATAACGACTGGATGGCAACGAAAGATGTGAAGGCGCTCGATAACTTTGTTGCGTCGCTTTACCTGTTACCAGGTGAAACTTTCGACAGCGAAACAATTCCCCAAAAGGTTTGGATAATTGTGAATGCTGATATTGAAATTCGTAAAGCAATTGCATTCAACTACTCACTGATAATTTGTTGGCTTCAAAAATGTTATCCACTTATATTCCAGTCTCCGGGCGAAGATTCGGAAACGGAAAAGAAAGATGTAAAAAAGTCAAAACAATCAGGATGGTTAAAACTTTTTGAATCTCTCGTTGGTGAAGATCTGATCAACCGTGATCGATATGCAGAACTTCCGGTCAATACAGTATTCCGTCATTTGACCAACAAATATAAAGAGAACGCAAAACGCTAATCCATATAATCATGAATTCGAAGTTTTCTGAAATTATCCAATATTTCAAAACCCTCGCAACACAACATGTTACGATCGGTCATAGCATTACTGAAAAGCATTTTTATCGATTTGAACTCGAAGAGATCCTGAGTAACCTGAAGAATGTGAACTATCCTGCACTGATTTTAGAAGGATACCGGTATTCGCTCAGTGACAAGCAGAGTGACAATGTGATGAAAGAACGCACCGGGGCATTTGTTCTGATTGATCACCTGAGTGATATAAATGATTTTGATAAGATGCACGAGGTTTGGGACAATATGGAATCCATTTGTGACGAAATGATTGCCAGGATTAAATCTGACAAGCGAAATCCATCATTAAAAGCGATACGAGATTTCGACCTGAGCAGTGTTCAGGTTGCATTAATCGCTAACGAAACAGACAAAAACTTTGGAATCCGCTGCACGTTTACCATCTCATCATCATTCACAACCGACGTTGATCCGCTGAAGTGGGATCTTGAACGGGAAGTACCTGAATAATAAAACACTGTTATGGCCACAAATTCTGGTAATTATGCATTTGGACTAAACGGTAGTCAGGTTTCAACCAATGATTTCAATCCACAGGAACAGAATGATGCTGTTATGCGATGGGCCTCGATGGTCCAGCGATATTTGAGAGGAGCTGCTGTTTTATTAACCCAGGGTAAGGAAGGCACAATTACTCGTCCCGGACGAACGGAGCGGAAACTGGAAGATAGTATCAGATCGCAAAACAGAAAAACTTATGGTGTAATCACCGGACAATCATTTATTTTTGAAAGGCATGGTGTTTTTGTACATAAAGGCGTAGGACGTGGATACAAAGTACAGGGAGGCATGGTTCAGCGCACTGCAAAAGTTGAAAGTCCTTCAACACGGCAATCGCTCAGCAGAAATGACCGCAAGCGTGAACGCGAACCATACGAATGGTTTAACCCGGTTATCCAGCAATCACTGCCGGAACTGGCCAACGAACTCGCGAACATCAATGCCGATGCTGCGGTAAATGCAACCAGAATGTTGATCAGATAGTTATTTCTATTAAGTTTGTGGGATAAACCAATCATCAAATTTATTATGAAAAAACTATTACTGCTATTTGTATTTTGTCTGATCTGCTCTGTGATGTTTGCACAGAAAGTTAAAAAAGAACGATTCAAAGGTGATGACATTTACTATAATTCAGGAAAAGAGACAAAGAAGGAATTCGTTTCAGGAGAGACGGATCAGACTAAATGGATAATTGAAAGCCTTGATAAATATCGAAAAGAGAGTTCACTGGGTACACAAATAGAAATACTTGGGTTTGCAGCAGCAGCAGTATCTTTAGGTTATTCAAATAAACCAGATGATCAAAAGGTGATTTTAATTGCTTCTGGCGTAACAGTGTTGGTTGGTTACCTCATATCTGCAAACGCCGTCCGACATTTAAGCAAAAAGAGACTGACATTATCTGGAAACGGACTATCGTTAAGATTTTAAACTTTATATAATGAAAAGACTACTAATCATTTCGTATGTTTTATTCTTGATATTTAGTTGTACGGAGCAACCCAAAACATCAAAGCATCAGTCTGTAAATAAAGACAGATTTATGTTTAAGGATACAATTGAATGCAAGCTTATTTTCAGCGATTTGAATACTGCAACCGTTGAGACATCAGCTTTAATAGATAGTGTAAGTCTTCAAACAATTGCCGATTCATTTAAGTTGTCGAAAGATTTATTGATCTACTTTCATTTAAAAAACTTCACAGAGAGAGAAGAAAACTATGGCACCTTATATTCTGATATTGCAATAGTTGGTTTACACTCAGACATGAAGGAGTTGATGAAAAAGAGAGAACAGCGTCACCAGGCAATTGCTGATGCTGGTGTTTCAAATCCTGACTTTGCAAGAATTGCATTCGTCATTTCAAAAACATTTGTCAAACAAAATCTTAAATCACCAACTTCAGCCGAATTTCCTTTTAGTGAATACACATTTTCAAATGTCAAAGACAATACAGTGACAATAAGATCATATGTCGATGCTCAAAACGAATTTGGCGCAAAGATTCGGAATACATATGTGATCGTATTAAAATTGACTGGTGATGAATCAACAGATGCTTCGAATTGGCGAATGTTAAGCTTTAGATTAGAATAATCAAGTTAAAACCATAAAGCATTTCAAATTAAAACCCTGGTCTCCCGATCGGGGTTTTTTATTACCTTTGGAACGCCAAATCACATTTTAGTTCGAGTTAGTTAGAGTAAGGAGTTAAGGCATTGCCCGGCAGCTACTCCTTTGTTACTCTGAGTAACTCGGAATGTGGTTTGGCGACCCGCTGCCGGGTTTCTTAATGCCTTAATACCATGAAAGAAGACAACGAAAAACAGCCAACGCCATCATTTTCCGAAAAGCTTTTTGACGCATTGATGGCTTTTTATGTTCCCGCAGAAAATCCAGCATCGGCAGATGAAATGAAAAGTACCCAGGACTTGATTGAAGAAATGGAACAGATCCTTCCTTCCGTTTCACCCGAAGAAATCAACACCATAATGGAAACTAACGGATTTAAACTCCATTATACCGGAATTGGTTATGTATGGTTACTAAAAGTTAGATAGCATTTAGGGTAGGCTTCAGCGACTATCCCTTTTCCATCCCCTTCAAAAACTGTCCTTTATACTCGGTTACTCCCCAAGTAACTTAGCCAAAAATCAAAAGAAATGGCAAGTTACGACCGCAGGATCAATCTTTACATTAACGGCCAACAGGTTAGTAATGATGTGCGAAGCATACGCGCAGAAATGACAAGGCTTGTTAATGAACAGGCACGTATGACAATCGGAAGCCAGCAATATATTGCACATGCCTCACAGATTCGAAATCTGAGAGGTATAATGGCTCAGCATAACCAACAAATTTCTGCCATAGCAAGTTCATGGAGCTTTAGAGGCATGGCAGATGGACTAAATAAATATTTCGGATTGATTACTGCCGGGATTGCATCCTTCACTGGTGTGGTAATGGGTTTTAAAACATTGGTGAAAACTTTCAATGACTATGAAGAGCGGGTTGATAACCTATCTGCTCTTACAGGTTTGGCAGGTAAATCACTCGATTGGCTAAGTCAGAAAGCTAAGGACCTAAGCACTGCAACACTTGAAGGTGGAATACGTGTTACCCAGGGTGCCCAACAAATTGTTGATGCCTTTACCAAAACCGGATCTGCACGCCCTGAATTACTAAAAGATAAGGAGGCATTGGCTGAAGTAACGCAGGAAGCAATCATTCTTGCTGCAGCAGCAAAAACAGATTTACAACCTGCCATTGAAGGTTTAACAATGGTGTTGAATCAATACAATGTTCCGGCTGATCAATCACGTCGCATCATTAATGCAATGGCTGCAGGTTCGAAAGAGGGTGCCGGTGAAATACCATATATTACCCAGGCTTTTGAGAAGGCGGGTACGGTTGCCGCTGATGCCAACATCCCAATAGAGACACTTATTGCAACAATTGAAACACTTGCACCCCGTATTTCCCAACCGGAAATTGCAGGTCGTACGCTTAAAGGTATTTTGATTGATCTTCAAACCGGAGCAAACGATACCAATCCTGCAATTGTAGGAATGGCAACAGCATTTGAAAATCTTGCGAAAAAGAATCTTACTGTTACACAGTTAACCAAGATGTTCGGCGTTGAGAATGTCACAACTGCAAAAATCCTGATCAATAATGTAGAGGAATTAAAGAAATATGAAAAAGCTGTAACCGGCACCAACGTTGCTATCGAACAGGCAGCTATCAATACCGATAACAATAACTCAAAACTCGCTCAGGCGAAAAACAGAATTACCATTATATCAATGGAGCTGGGCGAGAAATTGTCACCGGCAATGTCTACTGTTACCGGATGGTTTGGAAAACTATTGGCATTTACATTAGGAACAATTAATTTTTTCACTAAGTATGCTCCAATAATAGTGACAACAACAGCAGCAATCATCGGTTATACCGTTGCTGTTAAACTATCAACAATATGGACTGAGCGCAATAATGCCGGCAATATTATTTCACTGGTACTAACTAAAGCAAGAGTTTTGTGGCATAATTTGGAACGTGCGGCACTCATGTTGTTGGTTGTAGCTCAGGCACTATTAACCGGCAATATTGCCAGAGCAACACAGGCAATGCGTATATTCAATCTGGTTGTAAAACTTAGTCCTATTGGATTAATAGTTGGGCTTTTAATGGCCGCAGGAACTGCTTTATATTTCTATACAAAAAAGCTAACCGATGTTGAGATTGCTCAAAAAGCCTTAAACGATATCAATATTAAGGCCAGGCAAAGTATTAGCGACGAAAAGGTTGAAATGGAGCAATTGTTAAGGGTTGCCCAAAACGAAGCACTTTCAAAAGCTATGCGGCAGGCAGCGATAGAGAAATTAAACCAGTTGTCTCCTGAATATCTTGGTGGGTTAACTCTCGAAACGATTAACACAGATGCCGCTAAAGTGGCAACTGATAAATACATAGAAAGTCTTATTAAAAAAGCAGAATTAGAGGCGGCTACAGAAAATTTAAAAGAAGTCAAAAAAGAGATAGGCAAACTTGAAGCTGGAGATGTTGATCCTGGCTTTGCACAGAATGCGTTGGGAATAATTAAACACCCAACGATGACCTGGGCAGCGGTGAAGGCAACTACGAAAAAAGAAAACATAGACGAACAATTACCCATAAAAAAAATAGAAGCCAAAGTTTATCAGGATAAAATAGATGAGATAGTTAATAGTCAGTCTGCCTCTATTACTACTTCTGGTAAACCAAAAGCTTCATCTGGTGGTGACGGTGGTGAAACCGCAGCTGAGAAAAAAGCCAGGGAAAAGGCAGAAAAAGCTGCAAAAAGAGCAAGCGATAAAGCAGCGAAAGATGCAAATAAGGCAGAAAAAACAGAACTGGAATCTCTTGATGCGGCAAACAATCATATCATTGCATCAATCAATAAAAGACACATTGAGGGTAAAACATCCGAAGATCAGTATAATGCAGATTTGCTTGAGCAGGAGTTTATTTTCCTTCAATGCAAGATGGATCTCTATAAGGTAGGCAGCAAGGAATATGAAGATGCGCATGCTTTGTTCCTCGAAAAGCAGGTTAAAGCCGAACAAATTGTAAAAGACTTGCTTTTAAAAGCTGGTAAGGAACTGGAAGATTCGAAAATAGCCAATTTGAAAGAAGGCATTGATAAGGAAAAGGCTATTGAAAAACAGCGTTGGGATGCTGAGTTGGCAGGATTAAAAACACAATTACTCGACAAAGAAACCTTATCAGCTGATGAGGCTGCGTTGAATGATACTATCAATCAAACCATAGAGCAAAAGCAGATTGCGCATGATGAAAAGATGGCAAAATTAACCATCGATGCGGAATTGGAAAAGAAAATGGTCAAAGCATTGACTGATATTACTGACGCCAAAACGGATGAGGAAAAATATGCTGCTAAACGTGAAATGGCCCAGGCGAATTACGAGCAGGAATTAGCCGATGCCGAGGGACAGGATATTAAAATTAAACAGGCAGAGAAAACACTTCAGGAAGAACTTGTAAAAATTGACAAGGAAGCCGAAGACAAAAAAAAGGATACCAGGGAATTAAATTTGAAGAAGTTGCAAGCGATCACATCTGCGATGACTGGCTTTGCAAATGCCCTGATGGATGGTGAACTTGCAGCGGCAGGCGACAATGAAGAGAAAAAACTAAAAATCAAAAAGAAATATGCCGATATGCAGATGGTGATCACGATCGCCAATATAATATCATCTACTGCGGAAGGCATTATGAAAACTTATGGTCAGATGGGTATTTTCGGAACCATTGCTGCAGTCTTAATTGGAGTAACAGGAGCCGTTCAGGTTGCTAATGCAGTGGCAGAAAGAAATAAAGTAAAATCATTGGCTGTCGGTGGTTACACAGGAGATGGTGGTAAGTATGAACCTGCCGGAATTGTGCATAAAGGTGAGTATGTTATACCGCAAGAAGGGGTTAACAACCCACGTTTGCAACCATATATAAATATTTTCGAAACCGCAAGGCGAAACAATAGTCTATCAAGACTTGATTTGAGTCCATCTGCACAATCCCTTAACCGATCAGGCGGTTTTGCATCGGGCGGTTATGCCTCCGCAAATTCACCGGGACAGATTACTATACTCCCGGCAGGTGGAACCGATCCGGAACTAAAGGCTGCAATCATAGAATTCAATAAGCTCATCAAAAAAGGGATCCCTGCATATATTCCAATGTTTGGAAATAATTCGCTGTCTGATGGAATCGACAGTGTGAATAAATTCAACTCAAAAGTTACCAAGAAATCATGAAGTTAAACATCGCAGGAAAGCCGGTTGCACTAAAGTTGGATGCAACGATCAGTATCACGCGTTCATCACCAGCCTTAAATGAAGATACCGGATCTTTCTCTTTTCCTTTCCCTGTTCCTACTCTTCCAAATCAGCAAAACTTAGGATGGCCCGGACGTTTGCAACGGGCAGGTGATATTGCCGATCAATCCTTTGTTCTCGAAGAACAGGGATTACAGGTGATGCGTGGTATCGTCGATTACGATCAGGTTACAAAAGAAGAAATAGGTGTAATTCTGAAATCAGGTATTACGGAATTCCGGAATCATATGTCAGGAAAGAACCTTGCAGATATCGGATTTGGTTCTGAACCCTGGCTTCCCGCCCAATTTACAAATCAGCAGGTGATTGCTAAGTTATTGGAATGGGATACTGCAAATACAACATCTAACGGAAAGTATGTTGTTCCTCCATTTGCCATTAATGCTGCAATCACTGTTCCACCTTTGGATTTTGTTAATGAAGTCAATAAAATAACAGGGAAACTGGTTTACGATACCGGAGGTACACGCCAAAATACAAGTATCTATATGTTGCAGTTCCGAATCTATTTTCTACTGGAAAAAATATTTGAAAGTGCTGGTTATACTGTACTGGCTGACGAACTGAAAACAAGTGAATTCAGTGGAGCCGTTATGTATTCTCGGATAATTAACATCCGCTATGCATCGGTTCGTTTTGGAATCCCTGGTCTTGATCAGACGGGAGATCTCTATTATTCACAGTTGATGCCAAACATCACCGTTTTGCAATTCGTCGACACTATGGCAAAAATGTTCTGCATGATGTTCGACATCGATGAGCGGAAGAAGACCGTGAAAATATTATTTAAGAAAAATATTTTTGCACCAGATAATGTCGATCCATTGGAAATAGTGGAACTAAAAGGATGGCAGCACAGCGAGGAAAGTCAGCCCGGAGGATTCTCAATTAAATATGCAGCACAGGATGATACGCTTGATACAAAATCTGATTATATCCCAGACAGGGAAGTAAGCATACTACCAGCTCCAACTATTGAGGATGAGATTTTAAAAGTTACAATGTTACAGAGTGATTATATCACTGTGCTAAATGGAGAGGTATTTGAGTGGAAGCAAATCGGACGTCTCAAAGAATATACAGAAGGAACCGGCTCTCAAAAGATTGAACTGGAAGTGAAGATTCCGCGCATGATTGCGCATGCTGATGGATACCCAGTGCCAAAATATGAAATAAAACCTTTAAATAGATCCTACGCATTTGATGCCTTAACTGATATGATTATTGCGATTTATCACGGAAGGAAGGAAGTGAACGGAGTAATGATTCCATATTCTTCAGGTGACCGGTGGGGTATTGCTGACGGATGGTCAATTGGTCTGACCACTTACCTGGCACCCGAATATTTGTATTTACAGTTGTATAAGGATTTCCTTGAGTGGAAAGCCTACCGTGCCAGGCCATTCACAAAGTATATTGAGTTATCACTTCCCGAAGTTCTCAACCTTCGATTCGATAAAAAGTATGTGATCGACGGCATCGAGGTGATCCTTGATATAATAAATTTTGAATTACCTCATCGTGGTGTGGTGAAGATTGAAGGTTTTACAGCCTAAAATGAATTTTTAATAGAATCACAACCCGTTGCCACTCGCAGCGGGTTTTTTCGCCCCTTCTCCCCTTCTCCCCGTCGCCTTTTTGTCCTTTAATTCAATTGCTCCGGGCGCTACCTTTCGGAAAAATCAAATAAATGAGTGTAATTGTTCAACAACCCGATTCGCTTTCTTTTGCAGGGAACCTCAAAAAGTTTGTTGTCACTTCCGCTGTGGCTGTCGCGCTGCAGCTGAACAAGGGAGCTGAACAGATTCTGAATGAGATCTACCAGCCCGGCGCAAGCAACATCGTAGAAATCGACCTTCGCGCTGTAATCGACAAAGTACTGTCGGTTACTTTACCAGGCACGGCACTGATCACCGAACAATCCTCCGGAGTAGCTGATTTCACCGCGACAATTGACGGTACTGCAGTTGCATTCCGTGTGATAAAAGGTGGTGTGCTGGAACTTGGATCGATGGCAGCTGATTTTGTAAATGAACATTTTCTATCCTGGCAAATGCAGGACAAACAGATACTGCAACACCAACCCGAATGGCTGACTGTTTATGCCAATGCCGGCCGGAACCTCAAAGCTAAAGCCTATTATCAGGATAATACAAATGCCTCGATGCTGCTTACCGCACTCGCTGCCGGTAAACTTTTGGCCGTAGACGTGAGCTGGGCATCGATAAACGCACTGTTTGTAAAGAAAAACCCGATTGCCTGGGATGTCTGGTTCGAAGATCTCGCCGGGACCAGGCTTAGTTATGTGCAGCGGTATTGCCTTCGAAACTCTGATAACGAAGAGAAAATATTTATCTGGGCAAATACCCTGGGGGGAATTGATTCGATATCACTCACCGGAAGCGCCGAAGACGATAAAAAGCTGGAGCATTTAATCGCCGAAATGGGCGATGAATCGCTGCAGGAATATCAGACCGATAAGAAACGGGAAATCAAACAGTCAACCGGATTTTTATCAGTCGATGAAAGCCGGTGGATTGAAGACTTTTTCTATTCCGGCCGCAGGTACCTGGTTGGCGAGGATGGAGCAGTACGGTCGATCGTTTTAGCGAGCTCGAAGATTGTAGGATCAACCGCTGATGACTTGTTTGATTACGAATTCAATTACAGGCTGGCCTCCGAAAGTCAACTATTAAATCTTGAAAGATCATTTGATTCTTTGCCAGCATTGGAGGTACCGGTTGATTTTTTTTTAACTGAGTTACTGTCCGGGCTTCCGGTAGCTCAGTATTCTGACAGCCTTTTGATGGCTGTTCAAAGCCCTTTTGCCCAGGCGTGGCAAAAACTATCCATGGCTCAACTCTGGGGATCCGCGCTTCCCGGCCTCGTTGATGGAACTACCATCTCAGTCGTAAACGGAAAGCTCCAAGTAAATGGTGTATCCGGTGGAGTTGGCGTTTCAAAGTGGGGAGATCTCACAGAAAAGCCCTTTTCAACCTTATCAAATCTATTCTCTGTCAGTCCCGAAGGTGTTTTAACATTGGCTAATACCTATGCCCTAATACACACCCATCCATACCTATCTGATGCTGATGCGCGGATTGCTAATTGGAACAGTGCTTTCACATGGGGTAATCATGCGACTGCCGGATATGCTGCTGCACATGCTCACCCTTACCGTCCGGACACATGGGTGCCCAGCTGGGCCGAAGTATCAGCAAAGCCTATATGGACAGAAAAGTTTGGTTGGGACGGTACAGCCGTGACAGTTGCCGGTGACCTTCATGTAACAGGTAAAATTATTTCTGATGGTTCCATGCAGTTTTATGGAATCAGTTCCGGTGGTACCGGTGGTGGAGGTGGAGCATCCGCGCTTTGGCAACTTAGTGATGTAGCAGATGAGATGGAATTTTCCATCAATGGTGATATCCCGTTGTACAATGGCACCCATTTTGCCAGGTATAATATTTCAAACCTTTCACTTTACGGACACTTACATTCAATTGCCCAGGTAACAGGATTGCAAGGTGTACTTGATGGAAAACAGCCTTTATTAGGCTACACCCCTTATTACGCAAGTAACTTTGTGGCTGGTGTCAATTACTCAGCGCCACATTCACATCCTTACCTTTCAGATGTTGATGCGAGAATTGCCAATTGGAGTACTGCCTTTGGTTGGGGCAATCATGCAGGATTATACAGACCAATTGGATATGTGCCCAGCTGGGGAGAAATAACCAGTAAACCTACCTGGACGGAGAAATTTGGCTGGGATGGAGTTGCTGTTACTCTCTCAACTGATATGCATATTACCGGAAAGTTGGTTGTTGATGGTACGATTCAGTTTTTTGGAGCCGGTGCCGGTGGTACCGGTGGCGGCGGATCTACAACCTTATGGGGATTGTCGGACGTATCAGATGATGTGGCCAATGCTGTATATGGTGATCTGATCATGTATAATGGAACCCACTTTGCCAGGATCAATCAATCAGTTCTGGCACCAGCTGTGCATTATCATACGATCGCACAGGTAACAGGATTGCAGGGAGCTCTCGATGCGAAGATGGCTATTCACACGCATCCTTATTTATCGAACAGTGGCGGTGTTATTACGTCCGCAACTTCATCGTATGGACAAATTCAGTTAGTGGCAACCTCTGGCCTTGAATCTTCGATTGGATTTAGAGTATCAGGTGATGACAACAACCAAAGCTGGGTAATTGGCAAAGGAATTGCACAAACGATTGACACAGATTTTGGTTTTTACTATGGTGGAATAATTGCAAGATTAAGTATCGGAGGAGTATTAACGGTTACGGGAGGAAACAGCACAAACTGGAACACGGCATATACTCATTCTCAATCAGCGCACTATACAGGGTCGGATATCGGAAGTTGGGCGAAAGTTGCAACCGTACCGACATGGAATCAATCCACGACAGGCAATGCGGCAACAACATCACAGAGAGAATATTCATACTTGACTGTTGGAGGCTCGAATGTTGTAACCACAACTGATTCAAGGTTGACTAATTCAAGGGTGGCGAGTGATGTTTATCCGTGGGCAAAAGCATCAGTTAAACCCGCATATACTCCTTCAGAAGTGGGGGCCTTGCCTAACCGCACATTTGGAACAATAGCAAATTCAAATACAGGTGATTATATACTGAATCAATATGTTGCTGCACAATATGCTAATATTTGGATTAATGGATACTTCCAAGTAAACAACTCTTCGCCTGTTTTAGCAACCTTTAAAGGTATTGGTATTTATTCAGAGATTCATGTAGAAAACGATGCTGGTTCTGTTACTGTGCTTGGGGCAATTGGTAGTACGTATGTGAATGAAGCTTGGGCTAATAGCGCCTATTTATATAATACAACACAAGATCATTTATGGATAAAAAATGGAAAAGCAACAGGTGACTTTGCCATTTTTACAGGTGGTACTGAATTGGTCAACAGGAGATTATATATAAGCTCTGATGGAGACATAGGAATAAATACGGTAGCGACGGCAGGATATAAACTAAACGTAAATGGCACAGGCTATTTTTCGAGTAGTGTCACAGCATATGGCATAAGTTACTTCAACGCTGTAAATGGCGTTGAGTCATTAAATACATCAGGCATTAGAGGCGCAAGCAATACGTGTCAACAAGTTAATTTATTTAATAGGCTTTCGGTTGGGTATTCAAATGGATGGAATTTATTTCCGGATGCACCGAGTGGAGGAATAAGAGCGGCAGGAAATATTATTTCAGATGCCAACATCATCGCACTCGGCACCATCCAATTCTATACCGCCTCTGACCGTCGCCTAAAAACCGACTTCGAGACCATCATGAACCCGATCGAAAAAATCAAATCCTTAACCGGTTACTTTTTCAACTACACTGATCAGGCAATGAAGCTGGGAGGCTACACTTCCCGGAGGGATATCGGATTAATCGCACAGGACGTTCACAGCATCCTTCCGGAAGCTACGGGAAAGCTTTGGAATTCTGATTTCATGGGCTACAAAGCAGATAAACTAATCCCGCTCCTGGTGGAGGCCCTCAAACAACAGCAAACCGAAATTGATCAACTGAAAAGACAAATAGCAGCATGAGCAAAAGACTATATACATACGCCGGATTTACGGCAACGGATCTAAAAAACCGGGCATCCATCCCAAGCCAGGCAGACATCACTGTCGGGTCAAATTACATTGATTGCTCCTCAGTTGATATCCCTACAGAAATCCGGGATGTGATTGGGGAAGGCAGTAATGATCTCGGAACAATCTATATTAGTGCGAAGGTCAACAAATGGAGTGGCTTTGGTCCCCGGGAATGGTATGTTTCAGGCGGTTTATTACTTAACAGGGTTAAGGCTTTACCCTATGATATGGCTAATCTTTGTGGGTATAACCACAATGCAGTAACTCCGGGCTGGATGGGAGGATCTTACATCACGGATTTTAAATACGTTCAGACTGATAATTCGAAGATCTTCTCAGGAGGTTTGCAAGGCGGTGAAATTGATTTTCCCACAATGGTTGGCGCTACTCATGTTAAATGGGTCGTCAAAGATCCCGGAGGAAATGTTATCGGATCCAGTCTTGCTGCAATGGGTAATTATTATAATTCAAACCCCATTATCCCGGTATGTACAATCACAATGGGAGGTTGGACAGGAGTTAAGAATTTGTCATCAACAGTTTACCTGTCAAATTCTTTTGGTGATGAGCTTTGTGTTTTCCCTGGTACAGCAGCATGGACAATTATAGCGACGCAACGATTAAATCCGGCAGGTGCGGTGGTGCCCTCTGGCTCAGTAATTAAAATTGTAGCCGGAAGTGCAACCCTCGATTTGGCTGGAAACTATACGATCACAATCAACAATATGACGCGATACAGTATGACTCCTTACACTGGCCGTGTCAATATTGTTGCTAATCTGTATAATGAAGTTAATGGACTGATTCACACGCAACAAATTACAATAAATGATAGTGCCCGCAGTTTTGCCGGATACCTGACACATGTAGCTGACTATGACTATCACGTTGAATTCTTAATATCAAATGCAGATGCTTAATACCTTTTTGTAGTAATCGGGGGAGGGGAATAGACCACCCTTTTGTTCTTTGAAAATAATTGTCCACCTATCTTATGAGCTTCGACTTCGTGGGGATTCAAGATTTCGTCGTTGGTATTTGCTTTATAGGTTTTGCCATTAAAGCTGATTGTTTTAGTTTCGTTTGTTTTAAGCTGACCATAGAACATTTGTTTTGCGTGAACCAATTCATGAGAAATGACCAAGCAAGCCTCATTGTAATCAATATAATGGTAAATCATTATTGTAAATATATTGACTCCATTGCGAACCATCATCCCCTCATATTTATCCCGAATCAATGTATTTGAAGGCACTAAAACAATCATACAACTATCCATATTCAAGTCATCGAGACAATCATTTATGAATCCGTCAAGATTCCACTGAGTGAAATTTTTAATTTGATTTTGGTTATTCATTGTCATTGCGCTCAATGAGCAAAACAAAGCCGAAGCAAGCAGTACATATTTCATAGTTAGGTTTTAAATACAATGCAATATTAGTATTATTTTTAATATCACAAAAACAATGCCGTTTTAATTTATTCACTATCAATTATTTATATTTATTTATTTAATATTTTTTCATTATGGAACTTATTTCAGAAAAAAAGAGGCTGAACACAATGAGAGTTGGCCTGATCATGGGAGTTAGTGTTAATTTCAACTTTGAGCAAAATGTTGGAGAAGCTCCCACAACCATTAACGCCAATTGTGTTATTCCTGGTAGTTCACCAGAACTGGGATCTTGTAATATCACGATCAACAGGCAGACAAACGGTCAGAAGTCTATCGCTATTAATGGGAACAAGAACATTATAGAGTTGTATCCCATCATCGAGGAGATTGAGGCAGAGTTAGAAATCATTGCAGCGGAAGGGGTTGTCGCCTAATGAAACTAAAACTAACAGTGAGCGAGCGACTGAGCGCAGCCCAGTTCTTGCCAACCGAGGGAAATACTTCAGAGCAGATGATCGGGAAAAGTATCCTGGACAAAACAAAACTCACAAAAGAGGAAAAAGCAAAGATTAAACCCGATTTGTTCTACCAGGGCGAAATTGATCCGGATACTGACTTTTCCCGGGAGTTTGATTTCAGCGCTGAAGAGTTTAATCTGATGTATTCAGAATACCGTAAAAAAGAGGATGATAAAAAGCTGAATAAAACCAATATATGTATGGCACTGAAGCTGATTGAAGCAAAAGACGCGATCAAGGAAAAGAAGTAATCCTTCAGATTTGCAGGCATAGAAATTTAAACCCGGTCACTACGATCGGGTTTTTTTGTCCTTTAATACACCGCTGGCAAAGATTAAGTTTGGAATATAAACGTAATCTACCGGCTTCGGCGTAAATATTAAGTGATGGATGCAGAAATGATTAAGATGATGGATGCAAAGTTAGAAGGTTTTGAAAAGCTGTTCAATAAGCAAATTGAAGGCTTCGAAAAACTTTTCAACAAGCAAAACGAACTGGTTTCTAATCAGATAATCACAATAAATAAAAGTGGGGACAAAATAAGTATAAAGGTTGGTCTGATCAGTGAGAAACTTGAAGTGCTTATAAAGGCGGAAGGATCTCATTATTCTAATTGTCCACACAATGAGAAATTCGAAGCTACAGCAAAGGAGATTAACAAATTATTGGATGAGATGGATGATAGAATTAAGGTCATCAGTTTTATTCTTCCCTTCAAAAAACTGCTCTATACTTTAAAATTTATAATTGAGTGGAAGATTGTTTTTATCCCGGTTCTTGTTGTAGTCCTTTGTTTATCGGCAGTCGGTGGGATTCAGGGTTATGAGGCAGGTAAAAAATACATTATGGAATGGGTTGCAACCAAAGAACAGGTTGACAAAAACACAAAGTTCATCCATCAGGAGGAACAAAAAGAAATTAAAGACATTTTAAAAAACGAGGCTAATTAACTATGGCAAATTTTAAACCGGCAATTACAAAAGTACTCCTCACGGAAGGTGGATACGCGAATGATCCCAACGACAACGGAGGGGAAACCTACCGTGGAGTGGCCCGCAAGTTCTGGCCTAATTGGTCAGGATGGACAATTGTTGACACTGCCAAAAATCAACCGAATTTTCCAAAGAGTCTGTCAGGTAATGCTGCATTAAAGGATTCGACAATTGAATTCTACAAAATCAACTTCTGGGATAAAATCGGTGGGGATAAAATCAACAATCAATCTATCGCAGATCTGTTGGTTGATTCGGCTGTCAATGAAGGAACGGTTCCTGCAATAAAGAGGGCTCAGGTCATTGTAGACTTACCTCAGACCGGACATATAACTAATGAGTTGGTGGAAAAATTAAACCTAATGGCATGAAAAAGTTAATCTTCTCTTTTGCTCTATTGCTGATGTTTGGATGCACATCCAACAGTCAGGTTAAGCCAATTTATATTGATCAGGGGAATTATATCGTTTTGCTGAAAGATTCGGTAAAAACGCTTAATGGCTCAATTACGGTTCTGAATGATTCAATCTTAAAGTTGAATCGCATGGCCGTAATGACATCTGCTCAATTTGTCAAAATCTACAAATATGAAAGGTTGTATAAGTATTACCGAATTTGTGCCAATAAGCCATCACAGTGGATATACTATAAAGGATGGTCAATCAGAGTTTTTACCGAATAAATGGAAGATATGAAAAACGGAATATTTGATGCTGTATCTGGAAACCCATCAAGCGCAAGGGTGATCGGCTATACAATTATTTGTTTTGCCCTTATTATTTCCTGTTTTCTTGCATGGCACGGAAAGGGAGATGTAGTAAAAGCTGCCGGAGCAATTGCAATTCAATTTCCTGCAATGACAACGCCGGTATTTGTGTATTTATTTAAGAATAAGCAGGAAGAGATCCAGCACGAAGAAGTTAAACAAGAAACAGCAGCATTAATAACTAAATCACCAACAGCATGATAAAGTACATTATTGGATTAGCCATCCTATTGGCCATTGCTCTCGCGATATCAGTGAAGAGCTGCAGCAGCGAAAAGCAGGAGAGAATCCGCACAGAAGGTAACCAGACTGCTCTTATGGAAAAGGCAAAGTTTTACCGCGATAAAGATAGCCTATCGGTTGCAGATGTTCAGGTCTTAACGCTCAAAAAAAAGGAACTGGAGGATAACAGGGACGGTCTGGTAAAAACAATCGATGGATTGAATATTAAACTAAAGAGGGTCCAAAGTGCATCCACGACCGAAACGGAAACTAAATATCCGGTAAAGGCACAGGTCCGGGATAGTTTGATTTATCTGGATGGCAAAACGATTACTTTGAAGTGCATTAATTACTCAAGCAAATGGATGACAATTAATGGATGCACTCAAGAGGGAGAATTCAATGGTCTGATCGAAAGCAGGGACAAAATTACTCAAGTGGTTTATGGTGTACCTCATCATTTCTGGTTTATTAAATGGGGTGTAAAGTCGATCCGGCAAACCGTAAAAAGTCACAATCCATTTAGCACAATTACATTTGAGGAATATATCGAATTGACAAAATGATAAAGGTTTTTTTGTCCTTTAATGTAACAATGAGAATAACGAGATTTGACATTGTAATTTATTAACCCAAAAAAGCAAAGTATCATGAGAAAGTTAGTTTTGTCTCTTATTTTTTTGGTCGGGTTATTTGCATATTCATGCACCGCACCGCCCGACACTGTGAAACGCATTGATCAACCTACTGAGTACGCTCAGTTAATTTCAGTTGATCAGGTTATGCAAGCAGATTTCATTTTCGTAAATCATGTAGTATTGCCATCTCCGGATACTCCTGTATTGAGTTGCTGGATGACCGAAATTTCTAAAGCAGTGGCAATATCTGTGAATAGTAAGTCGGCACATAAGATGTATTCATCCAACTACATATCTAAGGTTAATAAGAAGAGTTTACTGTCAACGTTTTATATTCCGGATAAATCAAGTAGGGATGGAAACTTCAGCAATCGCGATAAATTGACGCAAATGGGCTTTACGCCCTACACAATATAGTCTGGTTAGTTTTTTCATAAGTTTGGTTTTTGATTATTGATTAGTAAAGAAACCCCGCGGCGGCAACCGTGGGGTTTTGATTTAATTGAGGCTGATCCCTTCCAGCCAATTGCAAAGTATTTTATCGGGTTTGTGCATCCCCCCAGCCGGATCTGGAAATTTTGTCCTCACATGTTCAGACCTTTCTCCAAAATGCCGTCTGATGTATCGATAAGTACTGGCAATATCAGTATGACCCAGTTGGTTCATTACTTCCACGATCGTCGCACCACTTTCCAAAAGTTTACCGGCCCCCGAGTGCTTAAAACTATACCATTTATATTGTGTGTTCATTTTCAACCGATCACGGACAGTGTTAAACCGGTTGCGCAGTGTATTCATACCTATTTGATCAACACCAGGGCGTCCTAACGGTCCGATGACATACATTTCCTTGTTTAATCGTTCAATTCCATGTTCAATTAATAACTCATAGAGTTGATCCGGGATATCCATTGTTCTTTCCCGGCGTTTTTTTGCAACATCTTTGGGTATAAAGATGGTGTGATTGACAAGGTTAATTTGTTTTACCCTCAGAGTCAGTAATTCTTCACCCGGCCTGACAAAGCAGAAATACTGCAACATAGCAGCCAAATATAATTGTGGATCCCGATCACGGATAATGGATAGTATAAGTTTTATATCATCATCGGCAAATGGTACTGCAGCAAAGTCTTCTGAGGTTTCCGGAATTTCAATCTTAGGAACCGGATTATTGACCAATACTTTACGTTCTACCAGGTACGTAAAAAAACCTTGTATATTGATTCTATATTTTTCAATGGTCACACCGGCCAGCGAACGCTCGATGATCAGATGATCAAAGAAACGATGCAGAACATTAGAATCGAAAGTTGACAAATCATTATCAACGAGTTTGTTTTTTTCAAGCCAGGCAATCAGTTCCCTGATCTTTCCCCGGTAAGATTCAAATGTTTTTTTTGCTTTTGTATTTTTAATCAGTGTAATATACTCGGAAGCATAGAAGCGGATATTCTTGTTTGTCTCCCTTCTCCTGCCATACACCTGAGCAGCCTGGTGGTACTCCAGTTCATCAACGTAGGCCACCTTTTCGATATCATCTAAGGGTATCCATCCGCGTTGAAGTTTGTCAGTTAGCTCCTTAATCAGTTTATTGCCGAATTCAATCCGGGCCTTTTTTGTTCGCAACACAGCAAAGCCATCATAATAACGTTTCCGCTTCATTTTGCCATCCTGCGGATCGCGAAAACCCATTTCAACAAACCATGCTTTTGAAAGATCGCCACCGGCATTATTTAGATACGGTGTGCGGAAAAGTTTTTGCCTACTCATGTTGTAATTTTTAGTCGCGTCCCCCAAAGACACAATTAAATTTACAAAGACATGTTCACAGACATTATTCAAATATTTTCAGACACTTTTGCTTTTATAAAGTGTTGATAATCAATTGATTATCAACACTTTGTGGAGCTGCGGGGAGTCGAACCCCGGTCCAAACGAGGAAGCAATACGCTTTCTACATGCTTATCCAAGATTTGGTTTTCGAATGAAGAATGGCTCAAGGCCA
>Ga0209512_1001624_pt1 | contig 26886 bp, 25 predicted proteins | sample frozenSSSSmetaG_FD_184142 | JGI IMG/M metagenome (GOLD analysis project Ga0209512, IMG submission 184142) | Glacier valley bacterial and archeal communities from Borup Fiord, Nunavut, Canada, to study Microbial Dark Matter (Phase II) -... | ecosystem: Environmental > Aquatic > Freshwater > Ice >...
CCATTTAATCAGCCAACACCCGCTCCAGCGCGCGGATCGATACTTCCAACATCGCGGCATCGGGTTCGCGGGTGGTCAGGCGCTGTAACAGCAGATTCGGCGTGACCAGCGTGCGTACCAGCGGATTATCCATGTGGCGCGCGCTGTACTGGATCGCTTCATAGGCGATTCCGGCAACCAGCGGCAGCAGCAGTATGCGCGACAAAATGCGCATGGCGATCGGTGGGCGTCCTAAAAACGCGCTGATGATGACATTAATCACGGCAACCGTCAGCAGGAAGGCCGTTCCGCAGCGCGGGTGTTCCAATGGAAAATGCCTGACCGACTCCGGCGTCAGCGGTGCGCCCGCTTCATAGGCATTGATCGTCTTGTGTTCTGCGCCATGGTAGGCGAATAAGCGCTTACCTTCGTCGAGCTGGCCGACGGCTGAAATGTAGCCGACGACGATTCCCAGGCGGATCATGCCTTCCAGTGTATTGGCGAGCAAGCCGCCTTTGATCCCTAACAGGCGCTCGATCCAGCTTGAGGTGAGCGCCGGTGCGATGAACATCAGGCCTGCGCCTAAAGCCAATGAGGTTGCGGTCATGCCAGGACCAATGGCCGGATCGTTGAAATCGGCGTCAGGCTTGCCTAGCTTGATCTCAGCAGCCCATGTCAGGGCGCGCGTCCCGATGCCGAGCGCGTCCCAGATGCCGACCACACCGCGCACAAAGGGTAGTTTGCTCAATGGGCTGTTGTGGATCGCTGAATGCAGCATTTCCTCATGAACGACGATCTGACCGTTGGGCGCGCGCACAGCAACGGCCACCCGATCGCGGCTGCGCATCATGACGCCTTCAATGACCGCTTGACCGCCATACGCAATTGTTTTTTGTTCCGACATATTGTTTTTCGTCGCTAACCATCACTCTAAATGGGCTAAGTATAGCGCAAATGCGCATACAGCGTCTGACTCCCTTGCCCTGTAATCGGGGAAAGGGCAGGGGTTAGGGGTCAACGACTTTGCAGCCATTCCCACGTTTTCGCCAACCCGTCACGCACGTTCGTTTGCGGATTAAAGCCTAATAGACGGCGTGCACGGCTGTTATCGCAATACGTGATCGACGGATCACTCGGCGGCGCGGGCACATCCACCCGAATCGCCAGCTTGCCGCTCAACTGCTCGATCACATCCACAAAATCGGTCATGGCGAGTGGTGCACCGCAGCCCAGGTTGATCACTTCGTAGCCCATCGGACAGTTCAGCGCCGCAGTGATTCCGGCCACAATATCCGCGATGTACGTCCAATCGCGGCGCAGCGATCCGCCGTTGAACAGCGTAATCGGCTGATCATCCATGATCGCGCGCATCACCCGCAGCGGCATCATATCCGGGCGACCGTGCGGCCCATACACGTTAAAAAATCGTAAACAAGTCACGTTCAGGCCGAACAGATGATGATACGAATGGCCAAGGATTTCGGCGGCGCGTTTGGTGGCCGGATAAGGTGATAGGGGTCGATCCGCCGCGTCACTTTCGATGAACGGTACGCGCGCCGCTTCGCCATATACCGATGACGTAGACGCCTGAATGAAGCTCTCGATTTTGTGACGGCGCGCAGCATCCAGCATATTCACGCTGCCCGTCACGTTCACATCCACATACAGCGGGCATTCCTCCATCGAGGCGCGCACACCCGCTAAACCTGCCAGATGCGCCACCCGCCGTATATCATGATCGGTCATGACGCGATCCAGCAGCGCCACATCGCGCACATCGCCTTCGATCAGCGTGACGTTCGGATCGTCGGCAAAGATGCTGACATTGGCGCGCTTGATACGTGGATCGTAGTAGGAATTAAAATTATCGAGCAGCACTACCGTTTCGCTGTGTGCCCGCAGCGCGATCGCCAATTGGCTGCCGATGAAGCCCGCTCCGCCTGTAATGAGTGTCGCCATAAGCCCTCGTAAGTGACGTTCAACTTTACCCCGGAAATCGACTATAATCACGTTTCAGACTTTTGTTTTTTATTTCAAATGGCAAGGATACACAACAAATAATGACAGCACACGCTGAACTTATTATTTTCAACGGCACGATTCACACCATGGACGTTGCTAACCCGCGCGCGGAAGCGGTAGCGATCGGCAATGGCAAGATCATTGCGGTGGGCACCCTTGACGCGATCGAAGGCTTGATTCAGGCCAATACGCGCCGTATCGATTTACGTGGGCGCACCTTGATTCCGGGTTTCAACGACGCGCATATTCACTTATGGAAAGTTGGAATGCTGCTCACCGGGATGCTCGACACGCGCGCTGCCAGCACGCCAACGATCCCCGCCATTGTTGACGCGTTCCGTGCGCGCGCCGCTCAAACACCCGCCGGATCGTGGATCACCGGACGCGGCTATCACGAAAGCGCGCTGCCCGAACATCGCCATCCGACGCGCGCCGATCTGGACGTCGCCACCGCCGATCACCCTATCCAATTGATTCACACGTCGGCGCATATTGCGGTTGTGAACACGCGCGCACTGCAACTCGCGGGGATCACGCACGACACACCCGATCCAGCAGGCGGCGAAATTGATCGCGATGAACATGGCGAGGCGACTGGTATTTTGCGCGAAACGGCCATGAACCTGGTCAACGCCGTGATCCCGCCGCCCACACCCGCCGAGTTTGAAGCGGCAGTGCTGGCGGGCGCTAAAGCCTGTCTCAAATTAGGCATTACCAGCATCACCGATCCGGGAGTCAGCCCTGCCGATCTGGAAGTGTATCGCACGCTTAAAAATGAGCGGCGCTTGCCCGTTCGCGCGAATGTGATGGCATTGCGCTATGCCGCCGATGGCTCCAAAGTTCCGCTGCCCGAACGACTCGAAACGGAATGGCTGCGCATCGATACCGTTAAATTATTTGCGGACGGCGGCTTGAGCAGTGCCACGGCTGCGCTCAGCGCGGATTATCCGGGGCGACCAGGCTCGCGTGGACTGCTGCGCTACACGGACGATCAGCTGCGCGCCCTGATTTGGGATATTCATCGCGCCGGATTGCGCGCTTCGATTCACGCAATCGGTGATGTAGCGATCGATCAGGTGCTCGGCGCAGTCGAGTATGCGTCAAGCCGTTTAGTGGCGCGCTTTCGCCATCGCATCGAACATTTTGGGCTTCCCTCAGCGGAGCACATGCAGCGCGCACGTTACCGCGTAAATGTCGTGCCGCAGTTAGCGTTCATTCATGCGTTAGGTGACAGCTTTCTGGAGTACGTGCCGCCGTCGCTGGCTGCGCAAATCTACCCGCTGCGCGCCATGATCGACGCTGGCTTGACGGTTGCGCTCAGTTCGGATGCGCCCGTCGTGCCGGATTTCAACCCGCTGCTTGGCCTGAAAGCCGCCGCCGATCGGTTGAGCGCGTCAGGCCGATCGGTTACGCCGGAACAGGCGGTCAGCGTGGCGGAAACGCTGCCTATGTACACACTCAACGGTGCGATCGTGGCGGGCGATGAAGCGATTAAAGGCACAATCATCCCCGGCAAGCTGGCTGATCTGACGATCCTATCCGGCGATCCACTGCGCGCACCGATCGAGCGGCTGACTGATTTGAAAGTCGAGACCACAATCGTTAACGGACAGATTGTCTATACGGGTTAGCGAGTGCTTGCAGCGCTGCCCATAGGAAAGAGTTAGGTAGGCTGTCGCGTCTGTGATCGTATCTCAACGTATCGCTACGAGGTGTCACATGCGCAAACAAACCGTCGCACAGCGCGCGGCAGCCGTTCAATCACAACAAAATACCACCCCACCGCGCAATGTGATCGTTGGCGGGATCGGTGCGCTTGCCCTGATTGCGTTGGTAATCGTGATCGCTACGAGCACCAACCGCGTCATTGCACCTGCTGTACCAAATGCCGTGGCAACCGTCAACACCACGCAGCTACCCGCGCATGTGCCGGTGCTTGGCAACCCACAAGCGGCGGTCACGATCACTGAATATGGTGCGTATTCATGTACGACCTGCCGCGCTTATTATCACGCGGGCATCATTAAAAGTTTGCTCGCTAAGTATCAGAATCAGATACGTTTCGTCTTTCAGGATTTTCCAGTAATCACGCCGGATTACGATAACATGGCGGCAGCAACGGCGTTGTGCGCGTTGGATCAGGGGCAAGACAACTTCTGGAAGTTTCACGATGCGCTGTACACGATTGCAGATGGCAGCTATTCACAAGATGCGCTGCTGCAATTGGGTAAGCAAGTCGGGCTGGATTATGACTTACTACAAAAATGTACAACCGCAAAAACATATGTGGCGACCGTTCAAACTGAATTGGGTCACGGTTGGGCGTTAGGCTTTCGCGCGACGCCTGCCTTTCTGGTGAATGATGTACGCGTCGAAGATTTCTCAGCCGATGGGTTGGAAGCGGCAGTTCAAAAAGCGCTCAAAAGCAGTTGACCCCTAACCCTAGCCCTTTCCCCGGTTACAGGGCAAGGGAATCGAATGCGATATAAAAGTCCCGCCCTGTAATCGGGGAGGGATTTAGGGAGGGGTCAATACTTTTGCACCTACCCTGGAACATCGATCCTGAGAGTGGCTTACTTGTTAATAGTGTGCTACAACAGAATTGCCACGCTAATATCCGTAACTACCTAAAGTTGGAAAGTAAAAGCGCATGTCAACTGTACTCCTCGTTGAAGATGATCGTGATTTGCTGTTTCTGTACCGTGTGACGCTCAATAAATATGGGCATACTATCAAAGAAGCATCTGATGCACGGATTGCGCTCGATCTGCTGGACGATCCGCATTATTTGCCGGACATAATCTTTCTGGACATCAATATGGCGGTCGGCTTGTCCGGCTATGGTCTCATTGAGGAAATTCGCAAACGACCGCGCCTGAACAAGGTAGAAATCGTGGTCGTGACTGCCAATGATCAGTATCGTACACAGGTCATGGAAAAAGGCGTCCGACACTTTCTGGTCAAGCCGATTAACATTCTGGAAATGGTCGCGTTGGCCGATCGGCGTGCATAAACGGTGCTGATTGACACGCATTGCCATCTCGACCTTGACGCTTTTGATAGTGATCGCGATCAAGTCGTTGAGCGTGCCACGGCTGCCGGAGTAACGCGCATCATTAATCCTGCTGTCGATCTGGCATCTGGTCAGGCGATCGTGACGTTGGTAAAGCGCTATGCAGGGGTATACGGCGCAGTGGGCATTCACCCGAACAGCACCGCCGCGTTTCAATCGTCGGACATTGAACAGATGGCGGCGCAAGCGGCTAGCTCGCCTAAAATTGTGGCGATCGGTGAGATCGGCATTGATTATCATTGGGACGACAGCCCAAAAGCCACGCAGCGAATCGCTTTTGAAGCGCAGTTGGCCTTAGCCGCACGCCTTGAACTGCCCGTGATCATTCATAACCGCGAAGCCAGCGACGATGTGATCGCGGTATTACGCGCGTGGCAGCCGAGCTTGCCGGAGTCGCTGCGGATGCGGCCTGGTGTGCTGCACTCTTTCAGTGCGCCGCCGTATATCGCAGAACAGGCGCTTGAATTGGGATTCTATCTGGGCTTCACCGGCCCGCTGACGTACAAAAATGCCGATGAACTCCGATCGATCGCGGCGCGTGTTCCGCTTGATCGGCTGTTGATCGAGACGGACAGCCCCTACTTGACGCCACAACCCCATCGCGGCAAACGCAACGAACCCGCCTATGTGCGCTATGTGGCGGAACGTTTGGCTGCTTTGCGCGTGCTTGATCTTTCTGATTTGGCTGCCCGTACTACTATCAATGCCGAACGCTTGTTTGGCTTATCCGCGCTGCCCTGACCCTGACGGTTTTTTGAGATTTGCCGCGCTGCGCATATAATTACACTTAACTACAACAGTTTTATTGGAGTCTGTGTGATGCGCTTTCTTGCAAAGAGAAGTGTCCGCGCCGCATTGAGCGTACTGGTGATTGCCTCAGTTTTCAGCGGCGGTTTCATCGTGGGCAGTTCGCATCCGGCGTCACTTGCGCTGGCACAAAATGCGACGCCCGCCGATAGTAAGTTGTTTGCGCCATTCTGGGAAGCCTGGAACCTGATGCATACCAGTTATGTTGATCCAGTGGACGACAACGCGCTGATGCAAGGTGCGATCAACGGCATGATGGCCGTGCCGGGTGATAAGTTCACCAATTACTTCGACCCCCAATTTTACAAATCAACGACCGAAGAACTCGCCGGGCAGTTCAGCGGTATTGGCGCAACCGTCAAAAAAGACGACAAGACAGGCGCTTTGATCATTATTTCGACCATCGCAGGCTCGCCAGCGCGCACGACTGGCTTGCTGGCGGGTGATTATATCGTCACGGTAGATAATAATGATATTACACTGTTAACCGAAAATGAGATCGTTGCTAAAGTGCGCGGCGCAGTAGGAACGGTCGTCAAGCTCGGCATTTTGCGCGGTGGTAAGCTTCCACAACTCACGATTGCCGTCACGCGCGGCGAGATCGTCTTGCAAGATGTTGTGACGCGCATGTACCCGAACAACATCGGCTACATTTCGCTGGCCGAATTTGGCGATCATGCCAGCCGTGATTTTGAAAATGGCTTGATCGCGTTGAACGCCAACAAGCTCAAAGGGCTGATCTTCGATTTGCGCGGCAATCCAGGTGGTTACGTACAGGCGGCCATTTCGGTTGCCAGTGAATTCATCACCTCCGGGCCGATCCTGATCGAGCGCGAACGCGGCAATGCTGAGACTACGGAAGTCGCTACGGGTCATGCGCTCGCGCCGAAAGTACCGATCATTGTCCTGGTCGATGGTGGCAGTGCCAGCGCCGCTGAAATCGTATCCGGCGCACTGCAAGATTACGGACGCGCCAAATTGCTTGGTACGCAGACCTATGGCAAAGGGTCGGCGCAGATCGTGCAACCGCTGACAAATGGCGGCGCGGCGCACATCACCATTGCGCATTGGTTCACACCAAAAGGGCACACTATTCAAAAAGTTGGCCTGACGCCAGATTATATAGTGGGTTGGGATGCCGCCGCGCAACCTGATCAGGACATGCAAATCCAGCAAGCCATTTTGATCTTATCTGGAGAGCTGTAAACAAATCATGACGCAATCCGGCACACGGTCAGCGGCACGCGTTATACAGCCGCAAGAAGCGTTTGTGGTGGGGCTTGTGGCAACGTCGGTACTGGTTGGCGTTCAATACATCGCCAAAGCGGTGCTGCATCTGCCGTTTGTGCCGCGTGCCAGCGCCGAGCTTTTTTCGGATAGCCCATCGGTGCCGCTGGTCACGCTCATGCTGCTGATCTTTGTGCTGGCAGGAGGCGCGTTGGGCGCGTTGTACAGCCAGATCAGGCTGCCGGGGAATGGCTTGCTGAGCGGTTTTGCGCTTGGCATTGTCGCGCTGTTGCTGACCTTGCCGCTCGGCGCTGCGGGGCATTGGGGGCTTGCTGCACCATTGCCCGGCGCGATCGGTTTGCTGGCAAGCTATGCCTTGTGGGGCTGGATGCTCGATCAATCGTTACAAGGGGCAGCGGTACGTCCAGCGACTACGCCCGACTCGGACAGCCCAATGTTGACGCGGCGCATGTTTCTGGTACAAACGGCGGCAGGCGGACTGCTGATCATGCTGCTCAGTTTGCCGACCGCCTGGCTGCTGGAAGGGCGTCCACTTTTGCCACCGATTACGCTGTTCTGGCCTGCGCCACCGCCTACGCCAACCCCTGAATTTTTCCAGGTACCGCGCTTATGAGGCCACGCACAGGCAGCCGGATCAGCGCGTCCAGCCCCATTTTGTTGGTGGGATTCATGGGCACCGGTAAGACGACGATCGGCAAATTAGTTGCTGAAAAACTCGGCTGGCGCTTCATCGACAGCGATCGATTGATTGAGCAGCGCGTCGGCAAATCGATCGCGGAATTGTTTGCAGAAGGCAGCGAAGCGCACTTCCGGCAAATGGAAGCCGATCTATGTGTCGAGATCGCTGGCTGGCGGCAAACGGTGGTCGCGACGGGCGGCGGTATGGTGATCCCACCCGCGAACTTTGAGCGCCTGAAAGCCGCTGGTTTGCTGATCTGCCTGAACGCGCCTTTTGAGCATATCATGGCGCGCCTTGCTGATGATACCGAACGTCCCTTGCACAGCCAGCTTGCCGAATTGTGGGCAGTTCGTGCACCACACTACGCCGCAGTGCCGCATCAGATTGATACCGCAAAAATGACCCCCTATACTATCAGTGAAAGCGTGATCGAACTTTGGAGACTGACTCGTTGAACCCTGATTCATTATCTGATAATACACTCATCACGCTCACCGTTCGCACGCCCGACGGTGGCAGCTATCCGGTACACATTGGACGCGGCCAATTGGCGATGCTGCCGCGCTATCTGGCTGAGTGCAGCATTCAGCACGTCGCTATTGTAACCAACGAGTCGCTTGCTCCATTGTATGGTCAACCCTTGCTGGAAACGCTGAACAGCACGTTATCGGGTGGCACAGCATCCGGCGGCGCAGCACTGATCACGGTGTCCGATGGCGAACAGTACAAAACGCTCGATACGGTGCGCACGCTGTACGATCAATTTGCAAGTGCCGGACTGGATCGGCAATCGGCGGTGATCGCGCTTGGCGGCGGTGTGGTGGGGGATACGGCAGGTTTCGCGGCGGCAAGCTATTTGCGCGGGCTGCCTTTCATTCAAGTGCCGACCAGCTTGCTGGCGATGGTCGATGCCAGCGTGGGCGGCAAAGTGGGCGTCAATCTGCCACAGGGTAAAAATCTAGTGGGCGCGTTCAAGCAGCCCGAAATGGTAATCATGGATACGGCGGTGCTGCACACTTTGCCGGAGGCTGAATGGCGCAGCGGGTTGGCGGAAGTGATCAAGCACGGCCTGCTTGCCGACCCGTCACTGTTAGCGATCGAACAGCTCGATCGGGCGGGCAGCTTCCTTGCGCGCGCGATACAAGTCAAGGTGGACAGCGTAGAGCGCGATCCATATGAACACTCGGTACGCGCCTATCTGAACCTCGGCCATACCTTTGCGCAGGCGCTCGAAACGGTCAGCGGTTATCAATGGCGACATGGCGACGCCGTTGCAGTGGGCTTGATCGGCGCAGCGCGGCTGTCGCATCTGCACGGCTTATGCGCTGCTGATTTACCCGCGCAGGTTGAAGATTTGATCACACGCGCCGGGCTGCCCACCTGCTATCACGACTACGATCCGCTCAGCGTGCGCGCCGCAATGAATGCCGATAAAAAGCGACACCATAGGCGCGTTCGGTTTGTGCTGCTGCGCGCTGTTGGCGATCCGCTGCTGGCCGATGATGTGCCCGACGATCGGGTCATGACAGTGTTAGCGTCGCTCAGGGCGTAAAATGTGACAGCGTTTGTGATGGGTCAGAGCTTGCGTCAGCGGTTATGCTGTCCGCCAGGGGTACATAAAAAGTGAATTCCGAGCCATGACCGGGCGTACTCTGTACCCACAATTTGCCGCCATGCAGCTCGATCAGCGAACGCGCGATCGGCAGTCCTAGCCCCGTACCGGATCGGCGGCGCGTATCAGTGCCGTCCACCTGATAGAACCACTCAAAAACATGATCGAGATGCTCGGCGGCGATACCGATGCCAGTATCTTTGACGCGCACCACCGCACGCCCCTCAGCCACATTCAGGTTGATATGAACAGTGCCGCGTACCGTGTAGGCGATCGCGTTTGAAAGCAAGTTCAGGATCACCTGCTGAATGCGCGTCGGATCGGCGTCGATCCATACGGGCACATCGGGAACTGAACATTTTAAGGCCAGCCGTCGGTGTTCGGCTTGCCCTTGCAACGTCATTTGCACTTGTCGGATCGGTTCGCGCAAATCCAATCGTTCACGGCTCAAGGCAGCGTGTCCAGCGTCGAGTTGTGCCGCGTCCAGAATACGCCCGACCATATCACGAAGCATTCCACCCGCTGCATAAATCGCTTCGATGTCCTTACTAAGCTGCGCATCGATCGGTCGGTCGGCATTGTGCAAAATAATATCCGCATAGCCCACAATAGCGCTGAGCGGCGTTTTAAGATCATGACTGAAGGCAGCTAAAAAGCGTGATTTCTGCTGATCGATTTCTCGCAAACGGGCGATCGTTTGCGCTTCGTGCCAGACTTCATCGCGGCGTTGATTCAACAACTTTTGAGTCGACATTTGAAGTTTATGATAGGGTTCGGTATCGGTCACCACGTACACAATATGCGTGAGCTGTTGTGCATCGTTATAGATCGGCACCAGATGTTCTTCGACGTGCTGCTGTGTTTCATCTGGATAGGTCAGCGTGGTTTGCAGCATTTTGTTGAAGATATCCGGGTGGGTCAGCGCATAAATCCACGGTAATTCCTGAATATTCTGGGAAGCATCCAGCGTTTTGATCTCCAGTTCATCCGATTCGCGCTGGACTTTGTGATAGGGGGGCTGCGCTTCCTGACCAATATAACGGTTCAGCAGTGGGTTGCGAATATTCAAAGTATTTTCGCACACGTTATAAATGCCAATGCCAATCGGCAAATCGCGTAAAACTTTATTGAACAATGCAAAGCCGCGCTGTGCATTGCGTTCCTCCGCTTTGAAACGCGCATAAACATCGCGTAAGTTGTTGAGCAGGACGACGTAAATGCCCACAACCAGCACTTGATCGAACAACGGGGTCACGAGCACGGTAACCAATGCGCTGTCCGTTTGCAAAGTTGGGTACAGCGGACGCCATTCCAGATACATCGCCACCACCAGCGCGCTGTTCAAGAGCAGCACAAGCAGCGCGGCGATCGGCTGCGTGGTGAGCACGGCCACTACCAATGTGAAATATAGCCCGGTAAAACAATCCATCAAAACGCTGATATCGAAATGATTGATCGCGCCCAGGTATGATCCACTAAGAATGCTGAGCGAATAGGTGATGATGAAATAGACGACTGCGCTGTAAAAATGTCCGCGTTTGTTCAATAAGTAGGTCGGAATGACCGCCAGGCTCAACATTCCAAAAGATACCGCTTTGGAAGGTGAATTGATCAGCGCCAACGAAGCCGTGATGATCGTTAACAGGATCATCAGACCGACTAAAAAAATGTTCAATGTGCGTGCTTGCCGAACGTCAACTTCTGGCGCATGGGGCACATTCAACACGGCGTTGATAAAGCGATATCTCTTAAACGTAACGTTCATCGCCCCTGACCCTCTACCACAGCACCCTGAAACACAGCAAAAACAAACAAGCGTTTGTTTGGTAGATGTGCTATGATTGTTGGGCATATGCTTAAAATCAGGTCAAACATGCGCAGACCTTTGCTTCCCATCGTGCTCTCAATAACACTACTCTTGATAACACTCTTGTTGAACGCGTGTGGCAGTACCCTGACTCCGACACCCGCGCCGACTTTGACGACCATCCCGGATACGCCTGGCGCACCCAATGCCGACAGCCGCCTGTTCAACGTTCAGCCAAGCTCATTGATTCACTATCAGGCAACGCTAGCGCTTGGTGGCCTGCATATGGACGGCACGTTCGGCATCAACGGAAAGACCGTTCGGCTCGTTCCCGAAACGGGCGGCTATCGTCTGGTGATCGATGTACAGCTCGACGGTAACGCGATCACAGGCGCCAACAGCCTGGTAGTGAATGCGCTCAAAGCCAATTTGGAAACAGACAAGTTTCCTTACGGACATTTTAGCGCGGCTTCAAAAGATGTGCTAAATATTACACAAACACTCATTAAAACAGATTTAATCGGCACGCTGGAATTGCACGGCCAAACTCGCCCGATCGAGCTGCCCATATCGTTCACATTGATGGATGGTAAGATCACCGCAAGCGGCGTAACAACGCTTGATTTGCAGGATTTCGGCGTACAAGTTCCCACCGCGATCATGAAAAGTGTGATCACGTTCACCGTTGATTTAACTGCACAGGAGCAAAAATGAGTCAGGCTAATCTATCCGTGCTCGCACAAATGACTCCGCCACAAACGACTATGAAAGCGATCCTCAAAGCGGATCGTGCGCCGGGCTTGACGATGGTGCATGATTATCCCGTCCCCACCTTAGGGCATGGTGATGTACTGGTGCGGGTGCGCGCCGGGTCGATCTGCGGGACGGATGTTCACATCTACAAGTGGGATGATTGGGCGCAGAAACGGATCAAGCCGCCGTTTGTAGTCGGTCACGAGATCACGGGTGAGATCGCTGCCGTTGCGCCGGATGTGACGGATGTGCAGGTTGGTGCGTATGTATCGCTGGAAAGCCACGTTGTGTGCAATACCTGCTATTTTTGCCGCACCGGACGGTCGTACATTTGCGAGAATACGCGGATCATCGGTGTTGATCGGGATGGCGGCTTTGCTGAATATATCGCGCTGCCCGCCCAAAACGTGTGGAATAATCCGGCCACCATGCCGCTGCGCGTTGCGGTGCTTGAGGAAAATCTGGGAAACGCCGTTCATGCCGTGATGGAACAAGACATTTCAGCAAAAAATGTGCTGGTCACGGGCTGCGGGCCGGTTGGCCTGATGGCGATCGGTGTGGCGAAGGCGGCGGGCGCGCGAGCGGTGTTTGCGACCGATATCAGCCCTTATCGGCTGGCAATGGCGCGCGAAATGGGCGTTGATCGGGCGATCAACGCGGCTACTGAAGATGTGGTCGGCTTGATCCGTGCAGCGACGGATGGCGAAGGCGTGGATGTGCTGATCGAAATGTCGGGTGCACCGTCTGCGATCAAGCAAGGGTTTATGGCACTGCGCGCGGGTGGCGAAGCGTCACTGCTCGGCTTGACGCCGGGCCCGTTCACCTTCGATCTGGATGAGCATATAATTTTCAAAGGTGCGATCGTGCGCGGTATTGTTGGGCGGCGGTTGTGGGAAACGTGGTATCAGGCGCGCGGTCTGTTGGATGCCGGGTTGGATTTGTCGCCATTGATCACGCACGAATTCAAGATGGACGATTTTGAACGCGCTTACGAAGTCTTCATGAGCGGTGAGAGCGGCAAGATCATGCTGACGCCGTGACAGGATCGCACAGAGAAAATATTATGCTACTCGACCTGACAGCGATACGCGGCGTCGTCATGGACATTGACGGCGTGCTGTGGCGCGGCTCGGAAGTGCTGCCCGGTGCGCCGGAGTTCATCGCTTTTCTGCGCAGGCGTGCCATTCCATTTGTGCTGGCAAGCAATAACAGCACGCGCACCATCGCTGATTACCTGACGATTTGTGCCAATTTCAATCTGGCGGTTGATGCTGATCAGATCGTCAGCTCACCCCTGGTGACCGTCGATGAACTCAGGCGCAGCTATCCACCTGGCACACCGATTTATGTGTTGGGCGCGCAAAGTTTGGCCGATCTGTTGGTGAGCAGCGGCTTTGTGATCGATCCGAGCACGGCAAAGGCGCTCATAGTTGGCTTGGATACGTCGCTTACTTACGAGAAGCTGACGATCGCGCTGCGCTGCCTGCTGAATGGCGCGGAGTTCATCGGCACTAACGCGGACGCCACCTTGCCGATCGCAGATGGGATGGCACCGGGCGCGGGCAGCATGATCGCGGCACTGGAACGCGCATCGGGGCGTACCGCGCGGCTGATGGGTAAGCCGCAGCCTGCCATGTTTCAGGTAGCTTTACGGCGCATCGGCAGCCTACCCGCGCAATCACTCATGATCGGTGATCGACTCGATACGGATATTGACGGCGCGCAGCAAGTGGGGATGCGGACGGCGCTCGTCTTATGTGGCGTGGCGACCCGTGCAGATTTGCTGCTGCCGAACACCATTCAGCCGGACGCGGTATTTGAAGATTTGCGCGATTTGCTCAATCGTTGGAGTCACCAATAAACGTAAATTGGCATGGCCGATAAGGGCGCAGTGTCATACCGCGCCCTCTCACTAAATTACGCAGATAAATGCAAGATCAGGGCGCGGGTTCGCTGGCGCGGGTTTTAACATCTTGTTCATCGGCGGCCAATGTGAGGCGTTCCATCAGGCCAACCATGTTGAACAGTTTACGGTAATGTGAGGCCAGCCCGAAAGCAAACACTTTGCGTCCGGCCTGCGTCGCATCTTCCACCAAACTGATGACCAGGCCAATACCGGCGCTGTTCATATAATCGGTGCTGTCGAAGTTGAGCGCCAGCGTCTTGACTTTAGCACGCGCCAGTTCATTGTAAGCGCTGTACGCCGTTTCACGCGTCTGAGCGGTCACATCACGTGGGAAATCAAGCAGCCCCAGTGTGCCTTCTTGACGGAAGAGTACATCCCCTTTTGCCATTTTACATGTATTCCTTATTTATTCTCAGGCGTAGGTGTGTTGTCGGGTATCGGCGTGGGCGTGTCGGCGGGCGCTGGTGCCTTACGGTCAGGCGTCAGATAGATGACCATACGCACCTGATTACCCCCTTGTGGCAGCCGTGTAATTTCAACTTGATCGACCAACTGTGAGATAAAGAACATGCCCCAACCGCGATTATCTTCCTGCGTGCGGCCTGGTTTTGGAAATTCGGCTGGCATCGGCGTCAGCCCTTCATCAGCGACCCTGATCTCTAATTGTTCTTTGGCGGCGGTGAGGAGCACGGTCACCGAAGCCGTCCGATTCTCCTGATTACCATGTTCGATCGCGTTCATGCACGCCTCGGAAACGGCGGTCTTGAGATCGTCGATGCGGTCGGCACTGAAGCCCATTTCTTCGGCGACGGCTTCGGCAGCGCTGCGCGCCACTTTCTCGTAGCCGAGCGTACTTGGCAAAAAGATTTCAACGCGTTCACTGAGAGGCGGCTGCTGCTCTTCAGTTCTGGTGTGGGGAGGAATCATCACAATTAACTTCCTTTCGCTCGTTGGTCATTTCAAAGATCGGTTGATTTCATGGCAACGACCGTAATGTCGTCCTGCGCTTCCAACCCTTGCAGATGAGTCCGTACCGCTTGCAAAATGCACGCCACTAACGCTGCACTGGAAATCGTTGGCGGCGTTTCGTTCAGGAGCATTTCGAGCCGCTCAAAGCCGAAGAATTCGCCCTCTCGATTTTGCGCCTCGATTACGCCGTCACTGATGAATAATAACATCGCACCCGGCGCAAGGGTAACGGTTCGGGCGGTGTAGTTACTGCGAATCGATGCACCAAGCGGATAGCCGCCCACCGGCACGAACTCCCAACCGTTCTCGGTACGCACATAAGGTTGTACCATACCCGCGTTGGAAAGCTCGACATGTCGTGTCGCCGGATCGAATAAAGCGACCAGCAAGGCGCTGTTCATGTTCGTCGATTGCATCCGATCCAGCAGATTGAGATTCAATTGGTTCAACAGCGCGGCGGGTGAGGTATGGCGCAGCGCTTCTTCACGCAGTGACGTCGTGATCACGGCCATGAGCAGCGCCGCCGGAATACCTTTGCCGCTTACGTCGCCCACTGCCACGCCGAGCCGCCCATCGGGCAGCAGCAAATATTGATAATAATCACCGCTGACATGCCGCGCCGGAAACGACTGCGCCTCGATCTGAATTTGCGGGATCGGCGGTACTTCGGTCGGCATCAGGCTGGTTTGAATCGCGTGCGCCGTTTCGAGTTCGGTTTCGTACTGACGAATTTGCAGCTCGTGTGCGCGCGCATTCGCGATTGCCACGCACGCTTGATCGGCAAACGCCTCGGCCAGTGCTGCATCATCGCTGCCGAAACGGTTAATTTGGCTGCTGTTGATGTTCAGCACGCCGACCGCTTGTTCGCGCAATCGCAGCGGAACGCCCATCCATGATGCGATCGCCTGACTGCCTGCGGTTGCGTTCCAGCGCGGATCGCTGCGCGTATCGTTGATCACCACTGGCTTTCCAGAGCGCACGACTTCACGCGTTCCACGCACTTTGCGCAGTGGCAAGCTGGATGATTCGTTCAAGCCGACTCCCGCCATGACCCCACGCTGCGCTGCTACATGCACGCCTGGCTCATCAACGTCATCGTCCAGCAGCATGACCGAGGCGCTGTCGTGCGGCATGAAAACAGCCAGCTCATCCAGAATCTTATTGAGCACAACAGGCAGCTCCAGGCTGGAATTGAGCGCGCGCGACATTTCCAGCAGCGTGCGGACAGTCGATCGGCGTTGATTTTCCAGACGACGGCGGTTGCCTTGCAAGATCATGTAGCGGCCAAGTCCCGCGCCCATCAGGACGATGATCAGGACAACGATTAAACCACCGACAAACAGGCTGTTGAGCGTATTGTACACGTCACCCTGACCTTCACTGCTCAGGCGGCTGAGGGCGACCGTCAATGCTGGCGTGCGGCTGCTACTGCTGCTCGCTTGCACGAATGCTGTAAAAATTGGCGCGCTGACGGTCGTTCGATCGGCGCTCGGAAATTGTGCTTGCGTGTTCATGGCACGCGCCGCCAGCAGCGTATTATCAGCAGCAGTCCAGGCGGGCTGCGGGTTGCGCTGATAAATGACCTGCGTAGTATCCGGGTCAACCAGCCAGAATTGCGTCGCGTCCGGCAGTTGGAGCGCATTGACACTTTGGGCAATAAATGCTTTCAGGTCGAGTGCGACGACTAACCCTTCGGTCGATCCATTCTTGACGCTCACCGGGGACACCAGTAAATAAATCGTGTTCGCGCCCACTGTGCGTTTGACGAGTTGTACACCGCCCTGTTCAATAATCGGGCGCATGACGCCTGCATCGATCCGCCAATCAAGCGGCTGTCCGTTCGTGATCGCTGTATTGAGCGTCTCCGGCCAGGCGTACAGCGGCGCACCGGATGTATCGACACGCACGAGTGCGGTAATCTGACCAGCGCGCCGTTTGCCCAATTCATCCAATAAAATACGGGCGGTTGGATAAATGCCGGGCGCGTTGGATTGTATTTCGGCGTGCTGCGCCAGGCTCAGTAAATCGTTAGCGGTCACGTTGAACAACGACTCGACCTGATTAGTGAGCACGCCGCTGATTTGTTCCTGCTGAACGCCAACCTGTTGGCCGATCGTGCGTAATAATGTTTGCGCCGGAATCAGCGTCAGCGCAACCACCAGAGCGATCAGCAGCAGTACACCGGCTATCAGCACTAGCACAATGACCAATGTTGTGCGCTCGTTTGCCATATCCGCGTTGTCGATCACCGGAGCAGATGAGGCGTTTTGCTGCGTGGGTTGGCTGATGCTCATGTTTTAGTGGACAGCTTTTCTGACTACATCTTGTTGATGATCACCCAGTTTGCACACCGTCTGAAGATGAGCGCTGCATGATGATATTGCGACTTTGATAGCGGATTATAACACAGCCTTGCGTTACTGTTCGGCTCGCATATTGGCAAATCGTTATAAAGCGCGGGCTGCACAAAACTCAAACGGAACGCTAACTGTTCATCAACTTCAATCGGATTTTTGCGTTTTCGCCAGACACGTATGTTGAACCATTAAAAATTGTAAAAAATGTGTAACGTGGTAGAATCAGCAGTGTTTGACTCCTGAAAGGGTAAGGCAAAAAACATGACAAGTACTAGCACAATCGCTGTGCCCATTCATCATCAATCACCCGTACCGTTGTATGCGGCGCTCGTCGGTACCTTCTTTCTGCGCATGGGCGGCGGCATCATGGGCATCCTGATCGGCCTGTATCTGGCCGCTAAAGATACGGAGATGAACGGTCCGGGCGGCAATCTGTCGTATGTCATTCCGGCTACCCTGGTCGGGATCATCACAGCCAGCTTTTTCATCACCGAATTAAGCGGTTCGTTCATCGCAGGCAATCTGATCGATCGCAATGGCCCGAAACGCTACATGATCTTTGGCCCATTGTTTGGGGCAGTGGCCGTCTTTATTACGGCACTGCTGCATCTCAGAGGCAGCTCACCCCCTTCGCAGTTCATTTTGTTCATGGCGCTTCTATTCGCTACGCGCTTGCTGGAAGGCGCAGCCGGTGCTACCACCAACCCGGCGGCGCTGTCCTACATTGCGGCTTACACGTCAGGTGATGCAAAGCTGCGCAGTCGCATTTCCGGCTATTTCGAGATCGCCACCTTGATCGGCGCTGCACTCGGTTTTGTGTTTGGTGGTCAGTTGTGGAAGTGGTTCATCGACAATCACCACGGTGGCCAAAATGCATTTTTGGTTGACGCCGCCATTTATGGCCTCAGCGCGCTGATCTTCCTTGTGGGTGTGCGCAACATCGAAAGCAAAGGCAAGGTCAAGCGCACCGAAGCGCCTGATCTGAAACAGTATGTCAGCCTGATCAGCAGCCCGCGTTTGCGTGAACTCGTCCCGGCCTGGTTGGCGATCAGCGCCCTGCTCGGTGTGCTGTTCAACCATGCGACTTTTCAGCTCTCGAACGGCTCCTCAAGGGCCGGTAGTGAATTCGCAGGGGGTATCACGCTCCCATACCCCGGCCAAACGCTTTCGCACGCCTTCAATGGCGGTCAGATCGGGCTGGTGTTCGGCTTATATGCGGCTGCATTCGGCGTGGGTATCGTGTTATGGACGCTGGTTATTCCGCGAATGCGCAAGAGCACGATCATGATGATCAGCGCGTTCGGCGTCCTGGTATCGTCACTACTGATCGCAGCGATCAATCATACGGCGCTGGATGGATCGAATCCGCTGCTGTATGTGTTGATCCCGCTCATGCTGATCGCGGTGATGGTCGAAAGCGGCTTCACGCCTGCTGCGCTGGTGTATCTGAGCGACATCAGCGAAGCGCACGCCGAAAATCGCGGCATGGTGATGGGCTTGTATTCGTTCTTGCTCGGCTTCGGCCAATTGCTCGGCAGCGTCATTGCTGGCCCGTTTGCCGATCGCGCCAGCATCGATGGACTGCTGTTGTTCATGAGCATTTTGGGCATCATCAGCGCCATTAGCGTTACACTGCTGCGCAAAGATGAATTGGCACATCCGGCAGATTTGAAGCCGAAAAATGTAGCGGCATCTGGTGTTTCCGAAGCTGCCGCCGCCGATTGAGGACTCACCTTATTTGGCAAGCATAGCGTTTGCCATTTGGCAGGGCTTATGCGCAGACAGCCGTTATACTGTTGAACGCTTGAATTTGCTGCTCAAGACGGGGATAATCATGCGAAACATCGTTGTAGCAGAATTTGTATCGCTGGACAATGTTATACAAGCACCTGGTGGCGCACAAGAAGACACCGAGGGCGGCTTCACTCAGGGCGGATGGACATGGCCGTTCTGGCACGATGACATTGGTGCGCACTTCGCTCAGGCAATGAGCGAAACTGACGCGTTGCTTTTGGGACGCAAAACGTGGCAAATCCACGGTGGCGCATTTGAACCCATGCCAGTCGGTGACCCTTTTGGCGATCTCATGAATACGATGCCGAAATATGTTGTTTCCGCAACCCTGACAACGACCTCGGCCTGGCGCAACTCAACTTTGATCAGCAGCAACGTTGTCGAGGAAGTGCGCGCCTTGAAAGCACAGTCCGGCAAGAACATCACTATCGATGGCAGCAGCGTTTTAGTGCATACGCTGGCCGAGCACGATCTGATTGATGAATATCAACTGCATGTTTACCCGGTTGTGCTCGGCGGTGGTAAGAAATTGTTTCCTGACGGGAAGCGCGTTAATCTGCGCTTGATCGAATCCAAACCGCTTCCATCAGGCGTTGTGTTCACACGCTACGCGCGTGCTTGATCCGAAGCATTTGTTTTGCACAACTATTCACTTTCGCAGTTACTGTGTAAGGTGAGTTGACCCACTAATGCACGCGTTTTGTGTCGTTTTTCCTGAGCGAGATCAGGAGTAATGCGGCAAAAATCACGGGCAGTGCGAGCAAAGCGCTGCCTGTGAGGTGCTCACCGCCTAACAACACACCCAGAAAGAGCGCAATCGGCGGATTGACAAAAGCGTAGCTAGTCGCCAGCGTTGGATGTACGGTATCCAACAGATACATGTAAGCAGTCAGCGTAAGCAGCGAACCGAATACGATCAGATAGATCAATGCTGCGCTTGCGCTGACGGTGGGCGTACCGATCAGGTGTTCGCCACGCACTACCGAAAGTACCGTCAAAATGACGCCGCCGATCAGCATTTCGGCAGCGTTGCCCATTGCGCCTTTAGGCATTGGCAGATGGCGACTCCAGATCGAGCCGAGCGACCAGGCAATCGTCGCAAACATGACGAGTGCAATTCCCGCCGGATTAGCCTGCAAAGCACCTTCGCGACTCAATAATGCGACGCCTGCAATCCCTAATGCCACACCCGCCCATTCGATACGCTGCGGACGTCCGCCCCATAACATGCTGAACAACAACGCCCACAATGGCGATGTTGCTACCAGCGTTGCCGTCAGCCCGGACGATACGGACTGCTCAGCGAGTGCCACGCTGCCCATCCCGAACACCAGCAGCAGCACCGCAACGATCGCCGCACTGCGCCATTGTACGCGCGTCGGCATGGGTGCGCCGCGTGCTCGCAGGAACACGAACAGCAAACCACCTGCCGCTAAGAAGCGACTGCCCATCAGGAAGTAAGGCGGAAAACTCTCCAGCGCGAAGCGAATGCCCAGATAGGTTGTGCCCCACACGATATACACGACTAACAGCGAAAAAATAACCAGAAGCCGACGGTTGGGCGATGCAGTTTCAATAGGTTGCGCATCGCTTGTGGTGAACTGAGGCGTAGAGTGGGAAGAAGTTGCCTGGCTCGTCATGATTTGCTGTACTTTCGATGTGGTAAATCTATGCGCCTCATTGTATGATTGTCTGTTGAGCATTCACAGCAGTTATTGAAAGTATCTGCGCAAAATGGACATGAAATCTCAGGTAAAAAGTGGTTATGGGTTTGCATAACGATAAACATCTGGACAGCGTCGGTTGGCGACTGCTGCGCTTGCTGCAAGAGAACGCTCGTTTGTCCTTTCGGCAGCTTGGCGACGTGATCGGCCTCACCTCACCAGCGGTCACCGAACGTGTGCATCGGCTGCAAGACGCCGGAGTGATCAAAGGCTTTTACGCTGAACTCGATCTGGCAAAAGTGGGACTGCCGATCATGGCCTTTGTTCATCTCGCCTCGGACAGCACACAGTCCATGCGCTTTCGCAAAGCAGCGCCCATCATCCCCGAAATCATAGAATGTTACTGTGTGACAGGCAGCGAGTCGTATATTGTCAAAGTTGCCGTTACGTCTGTACCGCATCTGGAAGATCTGTTGATGTCGTTGAAAGATTTTGGGGAAGTGCGGACTTCAGTCGTGCTGTCGGCAACCGTCACACGCCGCATCATTGACGGCCCGCCCGATCGCTGAGTGCGATACCTTCAGGTTAAGGCAAATGATTATGAGTGAAAGAGCGGCGCTGCCTATACCTTCACAAAGAAAGCGCAATCAAAAACGAAATCGTCGCCTGTTTTTGATTGCGCTGTTCGCGGTGATTTTCCTCAGCGTGCGCGTCGTGGTGCATCCGATCAATGATACCGATTATGTGAATACAACTGATGCACTGCACGCATTTTTAGCCGGACAAAATCCATACAGCGTGGTCGGCCATTATATGCCGCCGTGGTCACTCTTTTTCCTGACACCGCTGGTGAATCAACCCGTTGAGACATGGTTAGCGCTCGACGTCGCCTTATTTGTCACCGCCGTGATCGATCTAGGCGGTCCGGCGGGTTTGCTACTCATGGCACATCCCGCGTTTATCACTTTAATCGCGTCGGCAAATCCAGAATGGCTGTTTGTTGGCACAGGGCTATGGCTGCTCTATCACGAACCGCGCGGCTGGCTGCGAGGCGTTACCTGGCTGCTGCTGACTTGCAAGCCGCAGACGACGTTTTTTGTATTGATCGTCGATGGTATGCGCGCCGTCCGCGAACGCGATTGGAAAGCGATCGGGCTGGCGGCGATCGGCGCAATCGGAACGTTGGTGCTCTACCCACAGTTTTTCGAGCGGATGACGCATCTTTTCCAATGGTCAACCAGTGTATTACCTAATTTTGGCATATTGGGCGCGTTGATTGTGACAAGCGCGATCGTGGGAATGCGTTGGAAACGGCACGTCGATTTACGAACGATGGGCTTACTGCTTGCGCCTGTATGGTCGCCGTACATGCTGGAATATAGCTATGTCGGCGCTTCATTCACTTTGCGCGGCGCTGTCTGGTGGCGCATTGTATTATACGTGGCAGGCAGCATCGCGTTGGCTTACCTCTTTTGGCGCGATTATCACGTTCATGAGTGGATCGGTGCGCTCGGCATGGTGCTGTTGGCGGCATTATTAGCACCCGCTGATACATCAGCTAAAGCGAAAGATATTGACAAACGCAGTGAAATGTAGCAAATCGTACTCGTCGCCACATCCCAATCGTAGCGACGATGAGCACATTTTAAGTATTTGCTGCGTCATCGCGTGCTGCTTAACGAATGAATTGTGGGCTAAGCGATCATCAATGCTACACTCTACGCATGAAAGCATATCACGGATACACAGGCTATGTTTGATGCAATAGTTGTCGGTGCGGGGCCAGCAGGCAGTACCGCCGCTGCCAAATTGAGCCAACTCGGACGGCGCGTGCTGCTGCTCGATCGGGTGAGCTTTCCGCGCGATAAAACATGCGGCGACGCGATCCAGGCAGGCGCGATCGAACTGCTGCGCGAGCTGGGTTATCGCGAACCGCTCGACTCGACCAAATTCCACGCGGTCACCGATTGGACCATTGAAGCGCCGAATCGTCGCGTGGTCGCCGCACACCTGGATACGCATGGCCACGATCCGTACATCGCACGGCGCATCGCCTTCGATCAACTGGTATTCGATCAGGCGCTGCACAATGGCGCGCAATTTTGTCAGGCACAGGTGACCGCACCGATCATCGAAAACGGGCGGGTGGTGGGCGTCCTGGCGAAAGATCAGGCGAAAAACAGCGCGGCGCAGGCTGCATCAAACACGGCGCAGGAATTTCGCGCACCGTTGGTGATCGCGGCTGATGGCGCGACTTCTGCGATCGGGCGGGCGCTGAACGGATCACGCGGCGCTGAAATTCATTGGTCGATCGCGATCCGCTGCTATGCCGATATGCGCGACGATTTACAGCGTCGCTGTGAGTTTTATTTCCCCAAAAACATCATGCCCGGCTATGCATGGTTGTTCCCGACAGGCGAGCGAACGGCTAATATCGGCGTCGGCTTGCGGCTGGACAAATATCGGCAAAGCGGCGTGACGCTGGACGCATTGCTGACGCGCTTTTTGGATATGCTCGGCGGGCGTGTGATTCGCGAAAGCGTCACGGAGATCAAGACCTGGCAGCTGCCGTTTGGATCAAGCCGCCAAAGCCGCGTTTTCGATGGCTGCATATTAGTAGGTGACGCGGGCAGTTTCATTGATCCGCTGCTCGGTGCGGGCATTTATAACGCGATGCGGACGGGCACACTCGCTGCGCAAACAGGGCACGACGCATTGACGCGCGGCGATACCTCACGCAGCGGACTGATCGCGTTCGATGCACAGTGGAAGCGCTCGATGGGGTGGGGATTGCGCCGCGCAACATGGGTACAGCGGCTGGTAGTCGGCCATCCGTGGCTGATGAACGCGGTGTTTCTGCCCGCGTCGCTGCATCCGGTGCTTGGTCGCCAAATCGTGATGATGCTGAGCGGCGAGAAAATCTGAGGGAGCAGGATGCACTCGGTTACATCCATTTAGCTGCGATCGACTCGATCGTGCCGTCGCGGAGCAGCTGATCCACAGCATCATCGATCGCGCCTGCCAATTTGAAGCTGTCGAAACGGGTCACAATGGCATACGGTTCGGGCGCGATCGGTTGTGCGCTGAGGGTCAGGCCAGGGTGCGTGCGCTGATACAAACGCGCTGATACCACATCGGCCAGTGCCGCATCAGTTTTGCCCGCGTATAAAGCGTCAAGCGCTTCATTCGTGGTCGCATATAAACTGGTGTCGAGTTTGTGTAATCGTCGCTGCCAGCGCCGCGCCGTCTCATCGGCGGATGATCCATATTCAACGGCTGCCGTCTGCCCTTCCAGATCGCGCATGTGCTGAGTCGGCTGCCCACGACTCACGATCGTCACGCCGCCGTCAAAATAAAAATGCGTGTAGATCACATCGTTCAGGCGCGCGCTATCGACTGGTAACGCTGAAATGAGTACATCTACCTGACCGATTTTGAGCGCGTCGTACAATCCGTCATAACCGAGCACGCGCGTTTGCACCCGCATTCCCAAACGCGCCGCCACTGCGTTGATCACGTCCACATCGAGCCCTATTGGCTCACCGTTGCGACCATCGGCAAACGGCGGATTGCTCGGATCAAGGCCGACGGTCAAGACGCCTGACGCCTTAATGCGCTGCAAAGTGCCGTCGTCATGGCGCTGTGCATGAACGCCATCACGAATGATCAGCGCCAATAAGATCAGGCACAACGCCGATCCGAGCCAGCGCCGCCAGATGGGAAATCTGGTAATTCTCATACGTTTGTTACTCAAAATAGATGGCAACAGCGCTAAAATAGATTGAACAGGAGCTATCGCAAATGTTTTCAGCATCAGCATCCGCAATTTCAGCATTGGCAATCCATATACTAACGCCGATTGTCGCGCATGGCGTTCTGGGGCAGTATGACGAAGTGATCATCCCGGTAGTGGGCGGCGCGTTCATCGGCGTATTGGTCATTACCTGGCTGAGCAGCCGAGGTGCTGAAGTACCGCCCGATGATGTGCCGCCGATCAATCCTGATGATCCTACGCCACCATCAGCCGATAGCACCGATCACTATCGGCTGGATTGATGCGCAGCTTTCGTCACTAACCTTTGCTGAGTAAAGTCGCTAGCCGTGCTTTGAGTGCCGATCGCTGCGCCTCATATTCGGCTTGTGCGATGCGCCCCGCCTCATGCCGATCGTCCAAGTCTGCGATCTGCTGAGTCAGCGCATCGGTCGGATCGGTGGCCACGGGCTGCACTGCTCGATCGGCGCGATTAAGTCGCCACACCGCACCAATGACCAGCGTAAACAGGATCAGCGCTAAAGTGAGCACTACCGCCAACGCATTGCGGCGTATAGCGGCGTCGTTGTTGATCATCACAGCCTGTGAAGTGACTGTGAATTTGAGCGGCGTGCCAGCGGCGATCGGTGGCTTTGCCAATTGATAAGCGCGATAGGTGATGTTCTGATTGTTCGCGTCTTGTAGCGTGATGGGTTGTGCTGCTGCGTAATTCGGATCATTGACGATCAGCCCGCTGGTGTCCGGCACATAAATCGTGATCGATTGCGCCGGGTATAACATCATCTGTGAGAGGTCGAGCTGCTTATCGAAAGGCAGCGAGAACGAGAATTGTACGGGGCGCGTTTCACCAGGGAACAGCGCCGCTGTGCTTTGTACGACGGGTGCTGCGCCGCTGTCGATCCCGAAGTTTTGCACTCTGCTATCCAACGCAACATGCAGCGCACCAGTGGGCAGCGGCGCTTGCACCGATAACCGATCGCCGTTGGGTGCTTTCTGATCGCTCAAAAAGATGGTTTTGCCCGTATTTTGAAAGTTCATGCCCTGATTGACGATCACTTCGGAAGCGCTCGGAAAATCCAGGATCATTTCTAGCTGCGGAATTTGTACATCGGCAGCGGCATTGCTCACCTCGTACAGGGTCACCGGCAAATCGAGCGTGGGGCCGATCCCCGCTGTCAGTTTGAGCGGCGTGCCGATTTGTTCGATATTGGCGTATTGCGCGGTCACCACATACGCTTGCCCGACCTGACGCGGAATATCTTTGAAAGTAAAACTGTCACCGCTGGCCGTCGTCTGAAAGCTGCCACTATCGCGCGCCGTGCCGCTGCTGATGTCTATGATGCGCAGTGTCAGCGGCAGCACAGACGGAACAGTGCCACCGGGCGTGCCATTCGTGATCTTGCCGGTGACGGTAATCGTCGGCGTATCAGGCAGCGCAGCGGATGTGGCGGCAGCGGTTGCAGGGGTAGTGCCGCTGGCAATTGGCGCATCTGCCCATGACAGCGATCGCAAATAAGCGACGACTGACCAGCGCGCGTTATCATCCAGTTGAGTGGCGAAAGCGGGCATGATCGCGCCGACTCCATGCGTCACGCTGTTGTATAGCTCGGTATCCGTGTGCGTGATCAGGTACGATGGATCGCTGAAGTTGGGCACAGGCCGCGCAGAGTTTTTAGCCTTGGGGCCATCACCCGCGCCGCGATCACCGTGACAGCCTGCGCAGTTGCTCACCCACGTTTGCGCGCCTGCCGTCAGCATAGCAGGCGTGTAATGTAAGCTGTACAGATAGCTCGTCACGTCCCAACGCTGCTGCTCAGTCAGGCGACCTTTCCAGGGTGGCATCAGGCACGCGGTGCTGCCACCGTTGCCATTGCTCGTAATTTTGAACCAGTCGATCACGGTGGCGTCGCGGGCAATCGCCGGATCGGTCACGTTCGGGATTTTGCAGGTGAAGCTCGCCGCCACTGCGCCATTCCCTTGTCCGCTCGCGCCGTGACAGTTCTGGCAGCCTTGCGAGCCATTGTACAGGGCAGCGCCATTTGCCAGACTAACGGGCAGCGCCGGATGGCCGAGATCGGGCGGCGCGGTGGCAGTGACCGTGGGCACAGCGGTTATGGTTGGCACGCGCGCAGTGCTGACGATCGTTGGCTCAGACGACAGCACGCCGCAGCCCGCCAGGCTAAGCGACAGACACGCGATTACGCACATACTTAGACGCATACGCATACGCAAAAAACTGGCACGCAATGGGTCACGAAACAACATATTTTTCATGCCCAAATTATCGCTGATTGTAGAGCAAATGGGTAGGTCACGAGGGTAAGGCGCTTGCAAAGTAAAAGTAGGATGGCGGGCGTGGCAGGCCACATCCCTACAGGCAATCCGGCGCGCTGTAGGGACACGGCCTGCCGTGTCCGTAACCCTTGAAATGCAACGTACTAATC
>Ga0209512_1001625_pt1 | contig 26845 bp, 17 predicted proteins | sample frozenSSSSmetaG_FD_184142 | JGI IMG/M metagenome (GOLD analysis project Ga0209512, IMG submission 184142) | Glacier valley bacterial and archeal communities from Borup Fiord, Nunavut, Canada, to study Microbial Dark Matter (Phase II) -... | ecosystem: Environmental > Aquatic > Freshwater > Ice >...
GCGTTTCCGTATCTGTCCTGTGATCGCGAGATTACCGGCAACGATGAACGCGCCTGTCTCTATTACGACATCAAATTGTGCAATGCGCCATGCATCGGCAAAGTGTCGCAAGACGAATACCGCGCTGGACTGCAAAATCTGATGGACTTTTTAGGCGGGCACAGCGAAGCGATCATGAACAATGTCAAGGCTAAAATGGGCGAAGCCAGTGAAGCGCTCGATTTTGAACGGGCTGCTACCTTGCGCGATCAGTTGCAGGCGATGGAGCGCGTCGTTGAACGTCAGAAAGTAGTATCGCCCGTCGATATTGATCAGGACGTGATCGCTTTTGCGCAGGAAAAAGCCGATACATGCGTTCAGGTGTTATTCATTCGCAGCGGAAAGTTAGTCGGGCGCGAATACTTCATGTTAGAAGGCGCTGACGAAACGAGCGACTCGGAAATCCTGTCGAACTTCATCGAGCAGTTCTACGCAGAAGCCGCGCAAACCCCGGATGAAGTGCTGCTGCCCGCCGAAGTCGAAGAAGTGCGCATTTTAGAGCAGTGGCTGCGCGATAAACGCGGCGGCAAAAAGGTGAAAATTACCGTACCACAGCGCGGCACCAAGATGGATTTGGTCAAGATCGCGGCTGAAAACGCTACCGAAACGCTGACCATGCTCCGCGCGCAGTGGGCGAGCGATACCAACAAACAAACTGAGGCGCTCAACGAACTGCAACAGGCGCTCAATCTGGCGCAACCGCCCAACCGGATCGAGTGCTTCGACATCAGCACTTTGCAAGGTACGGCCACCGTTGCCAGCCGCGTTGTCTTTGTGCAGGGCACATCGAAAAAGAACGAGTACCGCAAATTCAACATTCGCACAGTGACTACCCCTGGCGAGCCAAACGATTTTCAGTCCATGCGTGAAGCCTTGACGCGCCGTTTTCAACGCTACATCGACTCGATCGAAAACCCGATCACCGCGCCCGGCCAAAAGGAGAAGGATGAAACGTGGCGATTGCTGCCTGATCTGCTGATCATCGATGGCGGCAAAGGTCAGCTTGGCATTGCCGTTGAAGTGCTCAAACGCTTTCACCTGTTCGAGCAAGTGCCAGTGGTAGGGCTTGCCAAACAGTTCGAGGAATTGTTCGTGCCCGGCAACCCGGTATCGATCATGCTGCCACGCCGTTCGCAAGGCCTGTTCATGATACAGCGCATTCGCGATGAAGCGCACCGTTTCGCGATCACCGCCAACCGTAAACAGCGCAGCAAAGCCGGGTTGGTCAGCCAGTTGGAGTCCGTGCCGGGGATCGGACCCTCGCGCCGGAAAGCGCTGCTCAAAGCGTTCGACAACAATATCGATGCGATCCGGCAGGCGTCCATCAGCGAATTGGCACAAGTATCCGGGATCACCATGCAACTTGCCGAAACGATCAAAGCGACGCTCTAACACGGTCATCATAATAAATCACCCCATGCGCCTACATTTGAATCATCTGGAAATTGACCTGAACGCCAATCAGGTATTGCGCGACGGCCAACGCGTCAAACTCACCGGACACGAATGGGGCGTATTGCGCGAATTGGCGCTGCATCGCGGCCAGGTGCTGACTTATCGTACATTGTTGCAGCGCGTGTGGGGCGATGCCTATGGCGACGAGACCGATTACGTGCATACCTACATCCGCAAGCTGCGCCGCAAAGTCGAGGACGATCCGGCTAACCCGGCGTTGATCCTGACCGAAAGCGGGATCGGCTACCGTTTGGTCATGCCCGACGATGTGCCCGCTGCTGATGCGGAAAACGCGCCAAATGGAATCGCTGCGATCGCTACGCGGCGCGCTGTGCTGATCAATCCGCTGCCACAGGAGATCGGCGCGCGCTTTGTCGGGCGGGCGACTGAACTAGGCGAGCTGCGCGAATGGTTCGCCCAAAACGCGCGCCTGATCAGCCTGTACGGACGCGGCGGCGTCGGCAAAACGGCGCTGGCTTGTCGCGCGATTGCGGATCAGATCGACAATTTCGATGGGATCGTGTCGCTCAGCGCGGGTGGTACGGCGGTCACGCTGGCACGCATTCTGGATGATTTTCTCAAATTGCTGAGTGGTAATGCAGCGGCAGCGCTCGATCAGGCGATCCGCGATACGCGGCTGCCCGCCACCCAAAAAGTGACGGCGCTGTTGGATCAATTGGGCAGCGGACGCTATTTGTTTTTTCTGGATAATGCCGAGTCGCTGCAAAATCAAGCGACCGGACGCTTTGAGGACAGCGAACTCGAAACGTTTTTTCGGCAGACGATCGAACGTGGCAGCGGACTCGCGCTGCTGATCACCAGTCGCGAGCGGTTGGCGCTGCCGCTGTCCGCCAAAACGTGGGAACGGGTCATCGCGCTGGAAGAAGGGCTGGCGAGCGCCGATGCTGTACAGCTTTTGCGGCTGTGCGACTCGAATAACGACGCCGGACTGCGTGACGCGCCGTCCAGTTTGCTCATGCGGATTGCGGAAAAGACGCGCGGCGTGCCCCGTTCGTTGGAAGTGACGGTGGGGCTGCTGCTGAGCGATCCGCTGCTGACGCCCACGCATTTATTAGCGGACGATGCCTTGTTTACCAGCGAGATTAGCAGCGTTTTCATTCAGTCCATTCTGGAACGGCTCAGCGCTGAGGCGATCCGCGTGATGGAAAGTCTGGCGGTGCTCGGACAACCTGCCACAGAGGAAGCGATCGCGGCGCTGTTGGTTGATGCGCCCCAACTACACGAACGACTGCACGAACGGCTGACGCAGCTTGTGCGTTGTTATTTTTGCCACTACAGCCGCGCCGATCAAACGTTCGCGCTGCATCCGATCGATCAAGCATATTGTTACGAGCGGCTGACCCCTGCCGAACGGATCGCACTGCATCGGCGCGCCGCTGATTATTTTGAGCTTGTCGAGTCCGAACCCGCCTCGCAATGGGAATCATTTGAAGCGATCCAACCGTATCTGACGGCGTGCGTACATCGTGCTAAAGCGGGTGACTACGAGCGCGCCATGCAGATGATCGCCACGATCGATGCGCCTTATTTATCGCGGTGGGGCTACGAAACTGAATTGATCGCGCTGTACGAATTATTGCGCGGTCATATCACCACGCCGGATTATTTGCTGCGCCTTGGCAATGCCTATCGTGCGGTGGGGCGCGCACAGGAAGCGCTCGACTATTACAAACAATCCGGCCTGACTACCGGGCTTTGTCTCGAAAATATCGGGTGGGCGCTGTACGATCTCGGCCAATTCAGCGCCGCCGAGGATCGTTGGCAAGCAGCATTACGCGCTTTCAATACACAAGCGGATGCGGCTGGCGCAGCGCGCGTGATCGGCGGATTGGGCTGGATCGCGTTTTTGAATGGCGAAGATGGGCGCGCCCAAACCTTATTTGAGGACGCAGTGCAGCGTTTCAGCGCGATGGGCGATGCCTATGGACGCGGCGTCAATCTGGGCGATCTGGCGAATGTGTACACGGCGCGCGGCGACTATGCGCAGGCGATTCCTTTACTGCGCGAGTCGCTTGCCATTGCTGAATCACGCGCCGACAATCGCGAACTGAGCTACAAAAGCATTTATCTGGCGAAAGCCCTGCTGTGGGCAGATGATCTGGACGCTGCCGAAATTGCGATTAGCCGTGCCAAGGCGGCCAACACGATCGCGGCACGACATACTACGCTTGCCCTTTACGGGTTGATTCTATGGCGGCGCGGCAAAGCAGCGGACGCCCGTGAATTGTTTCGCGAAGCGATCGAAAGCGCGAACGGCTTGATCGGACTCGGCTTGTACACGGCGCGTTACGCACGAGCGCTGGCTTATGCCGCCGTCGGTGATGTTGATGCGGCGATCGAAGATTACGGCGCGGCCAAAGCGATCTGTTCGGCGGCGGGCGTCGCTGCGGATAACTTGCATTTGCTGGATACGTTGCGCACATTGGCGGAGTCGTCCGTGTTGGATGCTGTGCGCGATGTGTTGAGATGAGTGCTGTGCTTATATACAAAATCCCCGCATTGTGAATTTTGTATGAATTCCATAACTCTCTGACAACTTGATCTATACTCATAGTGAGTGGGATGTTTGGTTGATGGTGGACGAATTCTGAATGCTGCTGCAAACAGGCGATTTTATCGGAGAGTATCGGATCATCGAAGTGATCGGTGATGGCGGCTTCAGCGTCGTTTATAAAGCTGAGGATACTTTTCTGGAACGGTTGGTGGCGATCAAGCAGTTCAACCCGGATACGTTCACCGAATACGCGACCGTCGAACGTTTCAAGCGTGAAGCGCGGTTAGCTGCCAGTTTGAATCATGCGCATATCGTTTCGACCTACGCACTGCGTCAGGAGCACGATCGGCTGTTTCTGGTGATGGAGTATTTGCCGGGTGGCAGCGTGCGCGATTTGATCACGCAGCACGGCTTTTTAGCGCCTGCGACTGTGCTCAAACTGGCGGCGCACGTTTGTCATGCGCTCGATGCGCTGCATAGTCGGGGCGTAATTCATCGCGATATTAAGCCGGAAAATATCCTGTGCAGTGCCGAAGGCGAATTCAAGCTGGCAGATTTTGGATTGGCGCATAATGCGCGCGTCGATCCGCGTCACCGTACGGTCGGTCCACAATCCGGCACGCTGTTGTACATGTCACCGGAACAGGCGCTCGGCCACGAACTGACACCCCGCTCGGATTTGTATTCACTGGCAGCGGTGCTGTATGAAGCGCTCACCGGACGCTACTATCTGCCCTTCGATAATCGACAGGATGATCACGTCCTGATCAGCGGCATTACGGCGCTTAATCCGCTGCCAATCGGAAAACTCAGTCCGGCGTCGGATGGCTTTACGATCCCGCTGAATAATGCGCTTGCGAAAAATCCGGCAGAACGACCTGCTTCGGCGCGCGATTTGTATGATTCGCTGCGCAACGCGGCGCGCATCCGGCGGCCAAGCGCCCCACCGCCTGATCTGACGGTTGAACTACGCACGATCCGTCAACTGCGCGATGTGCTCAACGAGCCGGGGCAAGCGCTGGCGCGGCTCAATGCACCGTGGCTGCGCGACACGGACTATCCCGAAGTCATGGCTGAACGCGGTGAAACGCTGATTGTGTTGGGCAATGTCGAAGCGGGCGTATTGCTGCTGCGGCAAGCGGTGGCGATCAAAGCAGCGCTGCCATTTGCGCAGTTGGCGCTGGCACGGCTGTACGAGCAAGGCGGCCAGCAAGCCGAATATGAAGCGGCGCTCGTTGCAGCGATCACCGCCGATGCTGATCGCGTGTACGCCGCCTTGTACGAAACGCTCACCGACGCCATCCGCGAGCCAGAACGGTTTTGGACGCTGGTAGGTCTGTTTCACCGCGCCACTGAAGCCGATACTGCCGTCGTGTATTTCAACCTGGGACGAGCGATTGCGCTGGTCAAAGGTTACGAACAGGAAGCAATCGCCGCCTTCGAACATGCCATTGCGCGCGATCCACTGTTGAACGGTGCGCGCGTGGCGTTGGGCAGCGTCTATTTGGGTTTGAGCGCTTTTCAGCAAGCGATTGAGCTGTTTGTAGAAGCGCTGACACTGCCCTTTCCAGAATTCAGCGATGATGAATGGTTCGAGCGTGCGACAGCTTATCAACGTTGGCACGCTTATTTAGGGCTGGCACTCGCGTATGTTCACACGCGCCAATTCACTGCCAGCGCTAATGCAATCGCAGAAGTCGTACAGCTTGCGCCCGCTGAGGTCACTCCCTATGGCGATTCGCTACTGGACAGCTACATTGACGCCGCCGCCGCATATATCAATGACGGCAACGCACGCACCGCCTATGATCTCCTGTCGAGCGCTGCGCCGTTGGCTGCTGTTCGCAAGGACGCTCGCCTGAATGCCTTACGACAGCACGCGCAAGCACAGGCAGCGGCTTATCACTGAGACTTAACGAGCGCCTCAAGCACTTTGCAGATAGCCATAATGTCTGGTATCGTTTTAAGCGCGCCTGCTTACCTGGAAACGCTTATGACTACTTACGCCGATCATGTGCGAAGCCTTGACGATCAGATCGACGCCGAATTCTGGCGGACGCCGACGGGCGTTGAGGTGGCTTTCGATACGCTCAAATTCCTGTACATTCCCGATCACGTCATGTCCTATATCGCGTCGCAATTAGCGCACACCGTATATCGCTACCAGATCGATCACATCGCCACCAAACAGCAAATCACACGCGCTGTGATGATCACGATGGGCGGCTTGCTTCCTGGCGTACTGCTGCATGATCACCTGGCCTGGACGCTCAACAAGAATATCCCGCCGATTGATTTTGGCACGATGGGGGTCAAGTATTATGCTGGACCCGGCCAACCGTTAGACGAGCCGCGCATCGTGCATGGGTTATCGATCAATGTAAACGAACAAGTCGTTGGCGTGATTGAAGACCTGGTAGATTTAGGCGGAACAGCGCGCTTCGTAGCTCATTACCTGAAAAAAGAACACGGTGCGCAGCATATTGTGTTGATCGCGCCTTACCTCAAATCGACCCTGGCAAAAGAAGAAATGGAAGTGATCTCGTATGGCGTTGTGCCGAAAGACACATGGATCATCATGCCGCGCGAAAAGACCGAAACGCTGGTCAAGCGCGTTCCGCATTGGCGCGATCATGGCGCGTCGCTGAAAATCTGCGAAGAGAATTTATTAAAGATCGGCTATCCGCGCTACCTGATCGACATTTATTTGCGTGCCACCTATGAACGTGGCTAGCATAATCTGATGTGAAGCTGAACGGCTGCGAATTACTGATTTAGCCCGATCGATCGGAGCGTCAAAGCGCGTTGGATAATCACATCCAGCGTAAACGAAGGGTTCAACCCTTCAGCCATATTCGGCTGTATGTTGGCGCAGAGCTGTAACGCTTCCTGACGCGTCTCGTATTCAGTACTTGACTCTCGGCTTACAAATTGTGCCAGAACAAGCGCTTCATCTTTTTGTTCGGTGGATTGCATCACCTGTGCGACCGCCATCAACGCATCCATAACCAGTGGTTTAGCTTGAATATCGACGGCAATTTCAACGGCACGTAAAGCGCTATGTTGGGCTTCGTTCAAATCACCTAAAACGAGTGTGGTTCGGCTCATCTGACGAAGCGTAAAAGACATCACCCAACGATTGCCCATCTCCTGACAAATCGCCAGCGCTGTCCAATAGTGTTGCAGCGCTGTTTGCCGATCGCCACTCGCGTGATAGGCCCGGCCTAAATGAGCAAGCGCGAAGGACTTACCCCATTGATTATGCGTCTCCGTACAGATAGCGATGCTATCCATACATAACTGGATTGATTCAGCATAGTTTCCTAAACCGTAGGTAGTGCGTCCCAGGCTGACCAGTGCGACGGCCAGACTGGTGCGATCGTTTACCTCGACACTGAGCGCGCGACTTTCGGAAAAGTGTTGATTTGCCAACCCATAATCGCCTAATTTATATTCCAGGTCGCCCAACGTTGTCAGAAAAAGAAGTTTGCTGCGTTTGCCCGTGACGGTGCCCAGGATAGGTAAATTATCAAAAAGGAGTTGGCGCGCTTTGTCGTACTCGCCTAAAACTGTTGCAATATCACCCAGGCGGATCAAAATCGTGATGACATCATTTACTGCGCCGTCTGACTGATAATAAGGTAAAGCCTGTTCGTAGAATGACCATGAGTCAGCATACTGCCCTTGCGCGTAGTGAATAGTCCCCAGTGAAGCTAAACCGATGCGCGTTTCCCAGGGCAGATTTTGTACTTGCACCACGCTCAGGTTTTGATTGATCAGGGGTTGTGCTTCTTTATAACGGCTCATGCAGACAAACATAGACGCTTGTAAAATACAACCGCGCGCTTGCACCATACGTGCTTGAGATGGAGTCGCGTTTGAGGCTTCCGCAGCATCTGCCAGGACTGCGGCTAACTGCCTGAACATTTCAGCGCCCTCGTTATAGTGGCAATGTACATCGTAATAGTAATAAAAGGGCTTCAGGAATTTACCGAGCAGCGGCAAATCGCGATGTGCCAGTGCATATTCCCACGCCGCATGAACGTTATCGATCTCCTCGGTTATATCCTGTATGGCGTGCACAAGACTATCGCTGTTCAGGTGATTTTCGCAGGCAATCAGAAAATCAGCATAATACACACTGTGAGCAGCACGAATTTGTGCCTCTTCCTGAGGATTAGCGCTAAGTTTTTCAGCAGCAAACTGGCGAATCAACTCATGAACTTTGTAGTGACCATCGTCAATGCTCAATAGTGACTTATCGCACAAAGTCAACAGTGTAAGCGCAGAAGCTTGAGCGATCAATCGAGCTGCTGCTTGTTGAAAACGTCCCCGGAAAACTGAAAGGTGCTGTAACAGGCGGCGTTCGGTTTCATTGAGTAGAAACCAGGACACCTCGAAAGTCGCACGTAAGCTGCGATGACGTTCGGGCACATTACGTAGTGAGGTTTGAAGAATATCCAGATTGTGCAGAATTTCATCTTCAATCTGCGCAACGGGCATAACTCGTAACCAGGAAACGGCCAACTCGATCCCTAGCGGCATTCCTTCTACAAGCTGACAGATATGTGCCACTGCCGGAACATGATCCTTAAAAACGAAGGCGGGACTGGCGCGCCGTGCGCTCTGAATGAATAACTGAAGCGCGCTGTAACGATTTGCATCAATCTCGTTGTGGTGAGTAGGAAACGTCATTCCAGCAACGCTGACCACCCATTCCTCGCGAATGTTAAGGCGTTCACGGGATGTAATCAACAGTTTTATATCGGGCGCGTGGGTTAAAATCTCGATCAACAAATCGGTGCTGTCGAGGAGATGTTCGATGTTGTCCAGTACCAGCAGAATTTGCCGCTTTTCCAGATAATTGAAGAGCTGCGTTTTGCCATCCGTTTTGCTGTTGGGATCGAGCTTGAGGACATCGGTTATGGCCGATACGACGTGGTCAGCGGATTGCACAGCTGCTAAATTGACTTGAAACACGCCGTCATGATAATTCGAGAGTTCCAAGGCCGCCACCTGCAACGCAAGACGCGTTTTACCACTGCCACCTAGCCCCAAAACCGTCAACAAGCGACAAGCCGGATCGTGTAAAGACTCAGCGATCTGTGTCAATTCTGCCGGGCGATCAACAAACGGGGTACTAGGGACAGACAAATTATGAGGTGGAAGTTTAATCTCAGTCGCCGCCGCGATGGTTCCCCGCTGAATATGCACGTAAAGCGTGCTCGTTTTCTCGTCTGGCTTGACCCCCAATTCATCATCCAACAGCTTGACGCATGTTTCATATTGCGCGAGCGCAGCCTTACGTTGGCCTAAACGCGCATAGAGCAGCATCAGTTGGCGATGCGTATTTTCCCAAAGCGTATCCAATTGCAGCAGTTGCGTCGCCTGAACGATGCCCAAACTGTATTGATGCGTATCGATGTAATAATCGACTAACTTGCTTTGCGCTTCAATGACCCGTCCGCGCAGCCGTTCACGTTCCAGCGTTTGCCAGCCTTCAAACCCGCTGCTCTCTCGAACGTTGAATCCAGCCAGGAAATCACCTTTGAACAAGGCGAGTGTCTGCTCCAATTTCGCAGCGGCCATACGTGACAGACTGCCCGAAAGTGTGGCCTGATGCGTTAACTTGTTCAATTCGATATCCAGCGTGTTGGCATCCACCCAAAGATTTGCTTCCGGGTTGATGCTGATCGTTTGCCGTGTAGCGAGAATGTACGGAGATAGTTGGCTTTGCAAGCTTGATAATACGGTGCGTAGATTGCCGGAGGCACGTGCTTGCGATAAATCATCCCACAGCAGCTCGGCCAACAGCTCACGGGGATGCTCGCGCGGATTACAAGCCAGATAGACGAATAATGCTTCTGCTTTGCGCGAGACAAAGCCACTGACAGCCTCGTCTACGCCTTGAATAACTAATCCACCGAACGTATGAATCTTCAAAATATCGTTCATGGTTACACATATATAAAAGCATTATGCGTCGTTTAGTGGGTGATAGTTAACGCCGGGGTACGAAACGACCGACACATTTAAGCTGCTAAATGCTAACAGCGTTTGCCTATGCACGTTGGCGATCGTCTGCCAACGAGGAGGTGTCTCTCAAAGTAGTCAGCCGAAGCCAACGACGCTTATGGTACGTGTGAAACGACCATCCGGCTCACCGTCATGCAGGCTTGGTTATCGCCCAGTGACAGTCAGCGTGCAGCCGTCGTTAAGCTGTTTCAAGTTTTATGTGGCAGACTCCTGCCACAACCCGGAAACTTGAAGTTGTTAAAGTGCGGTGCAACGTGCTCAGTGTAGCACAAACAAAGAAAACCGCAAACCTGACACGGATGGCATAGTTTGTCATGCATATCAGGATTTATAATGTGAATGAGTACTATTTGTCAACTCCTCGCTCAGCGAGCTTTCAGAATTCGAGCACTGCCTTCATAACGTTGCTGGCGGGGTTCAGCCAACCAGAAAATTCGCTGACAATGCGCTCCAGCGAAGTATGATGCGTGATCCAATGTTCGGGGCTGAGTGCGCCGCTTTGCAACATGTCGATCACCCGTCGGAAATCTTTGTCCAGCGCATTACGAGTGCGGATCAAAGTCGTCTCGCGTGCATGAAACTGCGGATCGTTGAAAGTCGTTTCGCCCTGGATCAAGCCCACATAAGTCAGTTTTCCACCATGTGCCATATACGATAACGCATTCCGCATCGACTGCGCATTGCCAGTTGCATCGATCACTACGGTTGGCAAATCACCGTTAAGCATTGCTTGAAGCTGCGCTGCTACGTCCGTTTTCCCGTCGATGATTTGATCCAAACCGAGCACAGTACGGCAAAACTGCTGACGGAATTCGCTCACTTCTGCGACAATCGGATTGCCACCGGCTGCCCGTACGAACTCGATCACCCCCACGCCGATCGGTCCAGCGCCGATCACCAGTACATTTTCGCCCGCTTCGATGGCCGTGCGATCTACCGCATGAGCGCACACGCAGAGCATCTCGACAATGGCTAAATAGTTGTCCGGTAGATTGTTCGCCTTGAAAAGTTTGTTGATCGGAACATTGATCAGCTCACGCATTCCGCCGTCAGTATGCACGCCAAGGACACGCATCTCAACGCAGCAGTTCGGTTTACCACGACGGCAAGCAATGCAGTGACCGCAGTTCAGATAGGGATTGATAGCGCATACGTCGCCTACCTTCAAACCGTGTGCTTGCTCCGAAATGCCGATCGCCACAATTTCCACTGCTAATTCATGTCCCAAAACACGCGGATAGCTGAAAAAGGGTTGATCGCCTTTGTAAGCGTGTAGATCAGTTCCGCAAATACCGACCGCGCGAACGCGTACCTGTGCCTGCTCCGCTTCTGGAAAGCGCGGCACAGCAGTATCCGTCAGTTGCATTGCGCCAGGTTGATTAAGAACAACGGTTTTCATGTCCTAAGCCACTTTCTCATAATACTAAATAAATCCCGATCACTTCAAACGATACAACAACTCGCCCGCCTTGGGTACAAGCAAAATCCCATCCGCTTCACGCTGTGTCCACTCGTGAAAATTGATAGCCGTCGGGTCGAGATAGCCAAGATTGTGCGCTGTACAGCGTTCGGCACTAATTCCGGTTGCCAGCGTGACCTGAATACGCGGCTGCTCGCCATTGATCGCGTCATAGCTGCCGATTCCGCGTAAATGCGTGCTGTGCGCCAGAACGCCGCCGGGGTAATGTTTGAAGCGCTCCCATTGTTTCAAAAAATAATCGCGCACGTGATAGCCAATTTCTGCGATCAATTTGCCGTGCGTGTAGCTGAATTCGGTGATGTGCGGTGCATAAATGACCACTTCGCCACCATCCGCCACGGCTGGCTCCAGCTTGTACATACCCTTCGCTGCCGTCCAAATATCGTCGTACATCAGCGGCATCACCGACAGCACCCGCCGATACGGGCGATCAACGTATTCGACATGCAGCCTGGCCGACAGCGTGACGGCTTCTGCCCATGCCGTTTCAGGCGTCCCATAATAGATTCCGGCTAACTGCACACTGCCATGTCCGATTGTTAACGCGAGGCAGCGCTTTTCAGTTGGTATGAAGGTGGCGGCGCGGTTGATCAGAGCGCGCACAGGAGTCACGCCGGGCGTCCCGATGATGGCATAACTGGTGAGCAGTGCGCCCAACCAATGCGACAAATCGATCAGTTCCGGGCCGCTGATGCCTGGAAAGAAATACTTGTTACCGCCGGAAAAGCCAACCACCTCATGCGGAAAGACCGGGCCGCACACGATCAGACAGTCATATTCGGTCGCCAATCGGTTAATACGCACTTCGACCGCCTGATGGAGTTTGCCATCGCTGATCGTCGTCACCTCGTCGGCGCTGATTGTGCCAAGTGTAACGAACGTGTCCGGCTTATCCCATTCGTGGTTGAACACATGCACCCCGGCAAAAGTGGTCGCCCATTCGTCCGCTGTGACGCCCACTAACCCGTTGATCTGATCGTCTGTCATGGAGCGATGCGTGCCGAGCGCGATCAGAAAATCGAGCGCTGTGGTCTTTCCGCGCAAGTGTTCACAAATAAGTCGGAACATGTGCGGGATAGGCGCGGTGCGCGTCCCATCGGGGATGATCACCAGCACGCGCCGTCCGTGCAGCTGCCAATCGTCAAGCGCGGCACGCACCGTATCCGCGATTTCAGCCTCAGTCAATAAACGATCTGCAAACCCGATGCCTGTCATAAATCCTCTCACACGCCGCTAAAGGCGCTGAATCCACCATCGATCGCGATCACGGTGCCAGTCACAAAACGCGCTGCCGGGCTGCACAGCCACACGAGCGCCCCGATCAAATCATCCGGTTCACCGAATTGAGCGGCGGGCGTATGCGCAATGATCGATTGTCCGCGCGCTGTCAGCGATCCGTCGGCATTCAGCAGCAGCGCCCGATTTTGATCACCGATGAAAAAGCCGGGCGCAATCGCATTCACCCGCAAGCCAGCGCCGTATTTGTGCGCCAGTTCGACGGCCAGCCAGCGCGTGAAATTATCGACCGCCGCCTTTGCCGCGCCGTAGGCCACCACGCGCGTTAACGCTCGCTGTGCTGCCATTGACGAGATGTTGACGATGCAGCCCATGCGTTGTTCGGCCATGAGCGCGCCAAACACCTGACTCGGTAGGATCGTTCCGGTTAGATTCAATTCAAACATAGCATCGAGCGCCGCTGCTGGTACATCGAAGAAAGCGCCGTCGGGAGCAACGGTCGCAGCAGATACATTGCCGCCAGCAGCGTTGACCAGAATGTCGAGCCGTCCCCACTGCTGCATCAGTTGATCGCGTGCCGCTTCCAGCGTATCTTTCCGAGTCACATCAGCACTCAGGGGCAGCCCGATCCCGCCTGCATTCGTGATGAGCGTCGCAACCTGTTCGGCCTGCGCCAGACGGCGACCTAAGACCGCTACTTTCGCTCCGGCGCGTGCCAGACCAAGTGCCATTGCGTTGCCCAAAACGCCGGTTCCGCCCGTGATGAGCGCCGTTTTGCCGGATAAACTGAACAAGTCAGCTAAATAATCGGCCATTATTATGAGGATTTCCGGTTGGCAAACGGCGCTAAATGGCGGATGAAATGTTTTTCGAGCACGGCAGCGTAGGCTTCTGGGTGCGTGCGCAATACATTCAATAATTGATCCTTGAAGCGCGTCGATCCGTTCGTATTGCGTGCGATCAACGTTGAGCCGAATGTGACGTGCAAAATCTGGCGTGCATCGAATTGTTCAAGCAGTGTCGGCAAGTCGCCATCCGTTATCGTTTCAGGCAGCGGTGCTTTGTCAAGTTCGGCGGAAACGTGATAACTGGCGCGGTCAGTCTCGTAATGCGCGCGGGCAAAGGCGTACATCTCACGAAACAGCGCCGGATCAAGCGCGGCTGCGGTGCGGAGCGCCTCCAGATAGCTGGTTCCGGCGGTTTTCAGATGCACCACACCGCGCGTTAGTTCAGCAGCGATCGGGTAAATGCCGAACTTATCCGAACCAGAATGCAAGCTGAGCTTGTATGAACCGAACGCGCGGGCAATCTCGGCATGAATGGCGAAATCGGCGCGAAAAGCAGCTAAATCGCCAATATAATCGACGCCTTTTTCAAAACGCCCGACATAGCGCGGGGCAAGGCTGACATAGGTTACCCCTAATCGCTTGAACTCGGTTGCCAGGTAAACATGTTCGGCGTGGCTGGTGACCGAATTCGTTTCGTCAACCGAAATTTCCAGCTCGAACAGTTGATTGCTCACCTGCCGTAAATATTGTGCCATGTGATGAACGTGCGCCACTACCCGGCCATACTTGACCGCCGCCTGTTGCAAGATGGCCGGATCGAAGGTCACGGCGCTCGACTCCAGATCAACCGGCCTGGCATAACGAGTTGGTAAATCAGCAGCACTGTCCTGTAAATCAGCCCACGGAAGCGCCGCGAATGCTTGCGAGAGCGCTGCATCATCGGCATAAACGCGATCATCGACGTATTCGCCCGGATCAATCGTGTAAAACGTAAAGCCAGCCGCAGCACAGCGATCAATATCCGCTGGCGTCTTGAGATGATCGGCATCCGCGCCGAATCCGTCACGCCAACCTTCGGCAAACACACCCCACATTGCGTCGTCCATCACCTGCTGTGCCGTGCGCTCGGTGCGCGTCATTTCGCGGATCGATTGCTGCGCGAAGATCGGCGCAATGCTCCCAGCGACCGCCCGCAGCGCGTGAATATGGCCGGGCGTTGCCAGGCCGAGCCGATCGCCAAAGCCTGCCGAAGTCTGTGTACCAAGCGGACGCGCTATCAGCCAGGGCAGCGCCAACCGAAGCTGCGCAGCATTGGTGGCATTGGTTGCGCCGATGAGCAGCGTTTGATCGCCATGCGGCGCTCGTTCGCCGTCGAAGCGTGTCAACACATCGGGCGTATCGCTCAAGATGATCAGTTTTGTTTCGCCGTTTTGTCGGGCGAGTCCAAAATCCGCGTGCTCGGTCTTGACCAGTGAAGCTGTCTGTATCGACCAATCGGTCAGGGTAAACAGCTCTGAAAATTCGGTATTCAGCATATTAATTTAAGCGGCCTCCAAAGCTCAGGTTAAATTGTGACTTGTAATTTGAATGCAGCATCGTTTTGAGTTGATTTCAAGGCGACCGATACTATAGCACTTTTGGACAGGGTGAGTAAGGAAGAGCAGATTAATCGTTACGCATTAACAAGCAAGCAGACGGATGACTATGAATCAGGCTGAATGGTACCAGTGGCAAGCCCAAGTTTAGAACGGGGTTGTGCAGCGGTTCAGTCGAACGGTTTCAGTAATGCTTAGTGTCTTTGATGTTCAGAACGGGCACAATTCTTGCGTAGTGTACGCATGATTAGCATAGCCGTAGCCATTGAGCGTACTGATTAAATCTGAGCGCGTGTTCAAAAAATCGAGCGTGGCGGCGCATACCTTTTTGAGCACGTGCGACTTGTTATAAGCGGTCATGAAAGCGCCCGCTGCCTGACTCCAGCCGTCGCCAATGCTGCCCGCCGGATTTTCAGCCTGAAGTTGAGTCAACATCTCAGCTGCTTTGCCGCCGGATTTAAGCGCAGCATACGCTAACAGCTTGCGATAGAGCGCATAGGCGCGCAGCGTCGTAAGCTCGTTCGGATCGAGCCATGGCTGCAAATATTGATCGTCGCGTACGCGATCGTATAATTTGAGCACATTCCGAAAATCGCCTTGCTCAAAAGCGCTGTCTGCATCGTACAGCGCATGAATGCGATATATCGGCGCGTCTTGCCGGACTTGCGCCAATACATAGCTGACGCCGTCCCAATCCCAAATATTGCTATAACGGCGCGGCGGCCCGGCGGCCATATCATCCGGCGGCGTAAAGGTGATCGTCACTTCCAGAATGCCGTCACCGTCAATATCCGCGATGCTGATTCTGGCGTTCGTGGTATCGATCGGCACATTATTGAGCGGTGCGAAAGCGCCAGTAACCGCGTTCCAGGCCATGATTTGCAGGGTTTGCGTACAGTTGTTATTTGCGCATAGCTGCTGCGTGAAAACAAGCTGAGTCTGCGCGTTGCCGTTCATATTGCCGACGCGTTTCAACTCTGGCAGCATCGTTTCAGGCGTGAAGGCAGTGCTGTATAACAGCCGATAACCTTTTTGCGCACAGCCATACACGAGCAGTTGGCCGGGAGCGGGTTGGTTCGGCCTGTAGGCTTGCGGGTCGATCAGCGTGATGATGATATTGTTGACGCCGTTACCCGTCAGATCGGCGTTGGTTTGTAAGACGCCACGCCCTTCGATCAACGCACCCCATGCACGCAGCGTTGACTCAAGCGTGGTCGTTTCGCCACCTTGCGATAAATACAAGCCGATCGTTTGTGGATATTGGCTGAATTGTGCCGGACGCAAGGGTGGCAGCGGATTACCCGGAGTCGGGCATTCAGTCGGTTGAAAGAGCGGCGCGCTGAAAGTGGCCCCCGCTGCGAAGGTGGCAGCCTGTAAAGTGGCAAACGCTGCGGTTGCTGAAGCTACCGGGGCGATCAAACTGCCAAAAGGCGCAGCTGTCGGGCTAGGAGCATTCGCAGCACCGGTGGGCGTGATCAGCCATACCGAAACGCGCCCGCCTGCCGTTGCCGTGGCGAATGGTACAAAGGTCGGCGTCAGGTTGGCTTGCTGCGGTCCGACGATCGACTCGGCAGAACAAGCTAATGCACTGGCGATCAACCCAACCAGCGCGATCAACATCGGCAGCATCTTAGGAGCGTATCGGCAGCTTTGAATGACGTGGTTTATGGCATCAAAGATCATGATGACCATTTTACGCCAGAAACGTCCAGATTTCGTCGGCAATTTCCCAGATCGCGTTAGGACGTGCTAGTTTGCGAATGCCCACGCTGAGCTGATCCAAGCGCGTTCCATCATCGCTGAGCAGCTCGGCCAGGCTGTCGGCAACCAAGCGCGAGCCGGGAGCATAGACGCCTGCACCTTGCTGTACGACATACTCGGTATTGGGCGATTCCTGAAAGCGAATAGCACCGCTCAGTACCAACGGTAATCCGACGAGCGCCGCCTCCGTGATCGTTGCGGGTCCTGCTTTGGTGACCAGTACATCTGCTGCTGTCATCAGAATATGCATATTATCAACAAAGCCGTAAACGCGTGTCGGACGTCGCCATTCTCTGGACTCCAGCTGCTTTTTGAGCGCTTCATTGCGCCCAGTCACGATGATCAACTGACAGGGCAGCCGCCGCCGATCGATCGCGCGGGCGGTTTCGATTAACGGCCCCATGCCACCACCACCGCCCACCATCAACACAGTGGGCAGCGTCGTATCCCAACCGAGCTGACGTTTCGCTTCTTCGCGCGTCAGTCCGATATTCGTAAAGTTGGGATGAACGGGCGCTCCCGTCAGCCGCATTTGTTCCGGTGCCAGTCCCAGGGTCAGGCCGCGCTCATAAGCGGGTGGCGTCGGCACGAGACAGCGATCGACGTGCGGGTCGTACCACATCACGGTCGGCCAGGCATAATCGGTGATGACCGTGACGAACGGCTGTGTACTTCGCATATGGCGCAGCGCATAAATAGCAGGCCGCACGAATACCGAATGGACGCAAACGACAACATCAGCCGGATGTTCGGTGAACAGTCGCTTCATGGCCGGGAACATTTGTTTAACATACAGCCGATTAGGGGTTGGAAGCGGTGCTAACACGTTGTCATTGAGCCAGAAAAGCGCCGAATAACTGCCTGCGCTGGTGTTAATCCATGGTGTATACACATCGGGCATCGTGTTGAGCGGGTAAGGAGTGTAATCTTTCCAGACGTCTACCAGTTCAGTGGTGAATTGGCCGCTGTGATGAACGTTCAGCGCGGCTTCGATTGCACGTGAGGCAGCACGATGGCCGCCGCCGGTATCGGACATCAAAAATAGGATATGCGGCATTGATCCTTTACGTCCGATAGAGATAATCCAGTATATAGGTTTAGCAGCGCAGATTGTACCTAAAAAATGCAAAAGCCAGCGCGATGCTGGCTTTGCCGATTAGATTTTGTTGAGCGCTTTGATGCACTTCGCGCACAGGTCTTTACGTACGTTACGCGTCCCTTCCAGCACATGAATACGCTGGATATTCGCTGCATAACGACGCTTGGTGTGGCGTTTGGAATGGCTGACACTGTTGCCAACCATGCCGCTCTTGCCGCAGTTTTCGCACATTGCCATGTTTGTGAGTCCTCGATTTCCGAAAGCTGACCGATCGTACCACAGGGCAAGAGGCTGTACAAGGGCTTGTCCGCCCGCCAAGATAATTTGAGGCCAGACTATCTGATCTTTGCGGGGGTGATTATTTCACGTTGAGCGCAGTGCAACCCACCAAACAATATATGGCCAAAACGGTTACTGTATGAGCTTTAAGCATTGCTGGCTTGAGACAGCTTTACACTTTTCACAGATGCACGGAGTGTGTATACCATATCTTAACTTTTGTGACGAAGGTATAGCCTGTACGATCACTTTGGGATGCGCTGCGCTCTGTGAAAGTTAATTATAATCAGCTAAATCATATGTGCACGGCATACTACTAGCTCATAGCCTATAGACACATTATGCATCAACCGATACAGCTACTCTATAAAGGAATTTGCTCAATGAAAACGCAGCTACAAGTTCAAGAGAATACGGGGATCCAACTTACAAGTCCAATTTCTCTCGTTGCGCCTCGCAATAATAATCGCAATAAGATTGTTGCATCACTGATTAACAATTCTCAAAGTGCGTATTACACTTTAACCGAAGCGGATAGCCACTATACGGAACTGACTGCACACATTTTAGCGGATGTTGAAGCGCAAGGATATACGATGGGTTCGCTGAAAGCCAATCTGTCAGAACAAGAGTCCGGGCGTGCGCTCGGCAAAGCGTTGAGCAAAGCCAAGATCGAGACGCTGGTGATCGATCAGGCCGACCGTTTGCAAGATAATCCGACGGACTGGATCACTGGATTAGTAAGTGGATTATCCGCGGCCTGCCACGTCGTATTGAGCGCTCGTGCTTTGAATGCGTCGCATTGGAACAAGCTCATTGAGGGAGGTTCGGTCAAGGTGATCGCTGAGGAAGATGGTGCTCACTTGTTGGACAGCACCAGCGGCCAACTTGAAGTATACGCTTTGGGGCGCGGCGAAGTATGGTTTGAAGGGCGCACTGTGACTCGTTGGGACGGCCCGCTGACGCGCCGTTTGTTCTACTTCTTGCTCGATCGTGGCCCTGTGAGTCGTCTGGCGATTTTTGAAGCGTTCTGGCCGAACTTGCCGATCCGCGAAGCGACTAACGTATTTCACGTCACGAAACGAAAAATGAATGAGACGGTCGGTTGTGATGCGACCGATTATACAGATCGGCATTACACGATCAGCAAAACTATCCGCTTGCATTATGACGTGCGTATCTTTGAAACGGCACTGCGTGAAGCAGAAGCCGGACAAGGCCAGGCAAGCATGGAAGCCTGGCAGCGCGCCATTCACACTTACCGCCATCCATTCCTGTTCGATGAAACGACAGCTTGGATTGTCGAGCGCCGCCGCGAACTACGCGAAGGTTATGCACAGGCATTGATCGGCGTAGCGCGCGAATATCAAAAAGGCGGTAATGGACAATTGGCGCTGATGCATTACCTGCGCGCTATTCGCGAGTCGCCCTTGCGCGAGGATTTGTATCTGCAAGTCATGCGCCTGTACAGCGATCAAAACGACAAAAAAACTGCAATCGCGCTGTATGAGCAGCTGCGCCACCGCCTTACCTCACAGCTCGGCATCGCCCCAACGCGTGAAATTGCGCAGCTTGCTACCAAACTGAGCAAATAGTTACTGAGTAGGCGAAGATGAGCGACAAAGTCAATCCTCCCTAACCCCTGCCCCATCCCGGCCTTCCCCACCCTTGGGGAAGGAGCATTCCCCCATGAAAAGGGCAAGGGGAGTCAACCCTCAGCGTATGCAAGTCCCTCACTCCTTGTGGGGGAGGGATTTAGGATGGGGGAGATTTATAACGCAACGAGGACTTTATATGTGCCCTGGATTTCGCGAAAACGTTGGCTTATCAGATAAAAGTTGGTATACTCAAAAATAATTGAAAATGCTAGCGAGACGCGCTTAACTTAAAATCAACACGCACACTAAAAGCGGGTGGCGTCGTAAAGGGTGAGGTTTACATCTGATGGTGGAAGTCACAATTGACAGCATTCGCGTAAGTTTGATGTCGCAGCACCGCGTCATTATCCTCAAGGATACGCAGTCCGATCGCTATCTGCCGATTTGGATTGGCCCTTTTGAGGCGGATGCCATTACCGTTACCTTGCAAGAGCAGGAAGTACCTCGTCCGCTGACGCACGATCTGCTCAAAGCAGTGATTACCGAAATGGGCGGCGAGCCAGTACACGTCGTGATTCATGCGCTGCGCAACGATACCTTTTATGCGCGCATCGTCGTTCGGCAGAATGGCCGCCAGCTTGAAATCGACTCGCGCCCCAGTGACGCGATCGCGATTGCCGTGCGCGTTCGCGTCCCGATTTTCGTAGACGAGAGCGTCCTTGAATTGGCCGCCACCACGCCTGACGAAGAAGTAGACGGTGAGCCGACGCCTTCCGAAACCCCCGACGAGCGCCTGAGCATTTTCAAGGATTACATCGACTCGCTCAACCTCGACGATTTAGACGACAGCGAATAATCGGCTGGCCGATCTGCGTAAGTTACGATCAATTAAATCGTTCAAACAACGGGGCATTATCGCCCCGTTTGTGCCTGTGCTTTTATGCTCATATTGTCCAGCTCGCTTAGTTATCATCGAGAATTTATGACTGACTATTACGAAGATAACGGCAGCGATCAGGCGGACGACTCGCTTGATCTCCGCATTGCTGCGCCGGATCGCGAACCAGAGGAACAAACTCGATCAGCAGCGATGAGTCCAGAGCGCTTGTCGCCGCATAGTGTGTACTCGGAAGAAGCGGTGCTTGGCTCGATCCTGATCTACCCGGATGCGCTGTTGGAAATCGCAGCGTTTTTGCGCACCGACGATTTCTTCATCCTGAAGCACGGCATGGTGTGGGACGCGATGCTGATCATTCAGGAACGTGGCGAAGCGATCGACGATCTGACCTTGATCGAAGAACTGCGCGCCCGTAATCAGTTGGAGGGCATCGGCGGCGAAGCGTTCATCACGCATTTGCTCAACAGCACACCCACGCACGTTCACGCCGAAACGTATGGGCACATGGTCGAGCGCGCATCGATCCGCCGCCGTTTATTGGGCGCGGCCAGCACCATCGCACAGATCGCGCAGGACGAGAATGCCGACATCAACGAAGTGATCGATCGTGCCGAGTCTACGCTCTTTGGTGTGACTGAGCGTAACCTGCGCCGCGAACTGACGCCCATGCGAATCGCCATCAGTGATTATTACCGCCGGATCGAACAGCAGTACGAGCATCGCGGCGAACCTGTCGGCATTCCAACAGGCTTTGACGATCTGGACAAGCTGCTCGGCGGTTTGCAGCGCTCCGATCTGATCGTGGTGGCGGCGCGTCCGGGCGTTGGCAAAACGAGCTTGCTGCTGAGCATGGCGCTCAACGCAGCACGACGCGGCAACAGTGCGCGGGTGGCGATCTTCTCGCTCGAAATGTCCGGCGAGCAGCTGGTGCAGCGCTTCGTATCCGCCGAAACAGGCATCAACTCGCAAAAGCTGCGCACAGGCGAACTTGACGATCGCGAATGGAATTTGTTCACGCAAGCGGTCGGTAACCTGGGCAACTTGCGGATTTATCTGGACGATACACCGTCGATTACGCCGCTGCAAATGCGCGCAAAATGTCGTCGTTTGTATCGTGAGCACGGTCTTGATCTGATCATCCTGGATTATTTGCAGTTGATGTCGTCCGGGCAGGCGCACAATGATAATCGCGTACAGGAGATCAGCTACATCTCACGTTCGCTGAAAGAATTAGCGCGCGAAATGAATGTGCCGTTGGTGGCAGCAGCTCAGTTATCACGACAGGTTGAGCAGCGCGCCGATAAGCGTCCGCAGTTGTCAGATCTGCGCGAGTCAGGTTGTCTGGCGGGTGATACGCTGATTTATTTGCCAGAGAGCGGACGTTATGTGCCAATTCGCGATCTGGCTGGCAAATCCGATTTTCGCGTTTCCAGTTTAGATACAGAGTCGTGGAAACTTGAATCCGCGATGGTTAGCAATGCTTTTTGTACTGGCACCAAACCGGTTTTCCGATTGACAACGCAGCTTAACCGCTCGATTCATGCGACCGCTAACCACAAGTTTTTGACATTTACAGGTTGGAAGCGTTTGGACGAGCTAACCATCGGTGAGCACGTCGCAGTCCCTCGCAAGCTCAACAACTCAAGCGTACAAACGATGAGTGATGCCGAATTGGGGTTATTAGGTCATTTAATTGGCGATGGATGCACTTTGCCCAATCATAGCATTCAATATACAACACGCGAATATGATTTGGCTGAGCTTGTTTCAAGCCTATCAACACAGTTTTTTGGCGCCCGTGTTGTTCCTAATATTAAGAGAGAGCGTGATTGGTATCAAGTCTACATTACATCTGCTCAACACTTGACACATGGTGTTAAAACTCCTGTTCGTGAATGGCTTGATGAACTTGAAGTTTTCGGTTTGCGCTCGCATGAAAAGCATGTTCCTTGCAAAGTTTTTGAACAGCCACAAGAAGCAGTTGCTCTATTTTTACGGCATCTTTGGGCAACAGACGGTTGCATCCGCATCGCCAAAAGCGGTTATCCAGCTATCTACTATGCGAGCAGCAGTAAAAGATTAGCAACAGATGTTCAATCGCTTTTGCTACGACTTGGCATTAGCGCACCCATTCAGCAAGTGCCACAAAAGGACAAAGGCCGTGATCAATATCATGTCTATGTCCGTGGGAATTTGGCGATGATGCATTTTGCGAAAACTATCGGTGCTGTTGGTGACTATAAGCAACAAAGCATTCAGTCTGTCATTGCTTATGTTGAAACGCATGTGGCAAATACCAATACAGATGTTATTCCACGTTTAGTTTGGCGATCGTTAGCCGTTCCATCGATGCAAAAACATAAAATAACGGGTCGTCAGATGCAAGCCGAACTTGGAAACGCATATTGTGGAACGGGACTCTACAAACAAAACATCAGCCGTGAGCGTGCTTTACGTCTCGCAAGCGTTGTACGCTCACCTGAAATTGCGCGGCTGGCCGAGAGTGACATTTATTGGGATACTGTTGCATCTATCGAGCCTGATGGCGAGAGTGATGTCTATGATTTGACTGTGCCAGCACTGAGCAATTTTGTCGCAAATGACATTATTGTCCATAACAGCATAGAACAAGACGCAGATATAGTAATATTGATTTACCGCGATGAACTCTATAACGAAAACAGCGAAAGACCTAATCAGGCGGACTTGCTGATCTCCAAGCATCGCAGCGGATCAACGGGCGTCGTAACGCTGCACTTCAACAAATCGATCACGCAGTTCGGCAACCTGCAAAAAGTCAATGTCAATGTGGCAGGTTATTGATCAGGATCGCAGACAATCCAAATCGGGCAAAATAGAATATAATTTCTATTCGTTCTCGACCGGTAACCGGATCACAAGTCCAGAGGGGTTAAGCTTATATGGTAGGACAAATGCAAGGTTTTGCCGGATTTCCAACGACCGACGTGCCACATACGCGCATACCGGCTGCTTTCTTTAGCGAACTGCTGCCGATTATCGATGATCTGGCCGAGTTGAAAGTGACTACCTATTGCTTTTGGGCGCTCTCACAGCGTGAAGGCGAATATCGCTACATACGCCGCCAGGATATGCTGGAGGATGAACTCTTGCTGCGCGGCTTAGGCGACTCGCCGGAAGCTGCCACCCGTAAATTGATCGACGGACTCGAACGAGCGACCGCGCGCGGTACTTTGCTGCACATTGTGCTGACACGCGCATCAGGTGACGATCACTTGTACTTTATGAATGGCGAAAACGGACGAGCTGCTGTCAGCGCGCTGGAGCAAGGTAATTGGACGCCCGGCATTGCAGCCGATCAACCCATTGCGCTGATCAACGTGCGTCCCACGCTTTTTGCGATCTACGAGCAAAATATCGGAGCACTGACGCCGATTGTTGCTGATAAGCTGAAAGCTGATGCGCAGGAATACCCGATGGAATGGATCATCGAGGCGATCGAAATAGCCGTCGCGAAAAATGCCCGCAGCTTGACATATGTTGAGGCGGTTCTTAAGCGCATGATGATCGAGGGCAAGAAAAATGGACTCATTCGACAAGATTCTAAGGGAGATCGAAGCTCGCCGTACTCCAGTTACGAGCAGCTCTGGGATAACGACTGAGCCGACCGCCCCATTCGATACGTCGCCAGTCTGTCCGATCTGTGGCGGGTTGGGATCGGTCACGCATGATGTGCCGGTGAATCATCCCGATTTTGGTAAGGCGTTCGCGTGTGACTGTCAGGCGGACAAGCGGCGCAGCTTGCACGAGAAAAAAGTGCGCTCGCTGAGTATGCTGGATACATTTGGCGATAAAACATTTGAGGCGTTCGGCACGGTGCGCCCCGGCCTGACGGCTGATCAGCAAACCGCGCTCAGCAATGCTTACGAGTTGGCAATGCGTTATGCCGATACACCGCGCGGTTGGTTGCTTCTGATCGGTCCGTATGGATCGGGTAAATCGCACTTAGCCGCCGCAATCGCCAACTATCGAATGACCGTGCACGCTGAACAAGCCATGATGATCACTGCGCCCGATTTGCTGGATCACCTGCGCATGACCTATGCGCCGAATGCCACGGTTGCCTATGATACCTTGTTCGATCAGGTACGCAACGCGCCACTGCTGGTGCTTGACGATCTCGGCGCGGAAAGCCCAACGCCGTGGGCGCGCGAAAAATTGTACCAATTGTTCAATCATCGCCACACTCGACGGCTGCCTACGGTCATCACCACCAATATAGACGTTGAAGCGATGGACGAGCGTATCCGCAGCCGTCTGAACGATCACGAGCTGACCGAATCAGTCTCGCTCGATGTGCCCGATCACCGATCGGCGGCGTCACAAAACGAACTCAATCTGACGAACCTCGATCGCTACGTAAGCATGACGTTTGACACGTTCGATCTGCGCCGTGGCGAAAATTTTCCTGAAGAAGATCAAGTTCGGTTTGAAAACTCAATCGAACTGGCGCGCGCTTACGCCGAACATCCGATGGGTTGGCTCATCCTGGCGGGCAGGCCGGGCACTGGCAAAACGCACCTGGCCGCCGCCATTGCGCACACCCGTAAAGCACAAGGCGATAAGCTGGCATTCGTCGTTTGCGCGGAACTGACCGATTATTTGCGGGCAGCGTTTATGCCCTCATCGCCCATCAGCTACGATCGGCGCTTACAGGAGATCAAGACCGCGCCCTTCGCCGTGCTGGACAATCTGTTCATCGATACGCATACCTCGTCATGGGCACGCGAAAAGCTGTACGACATCCTGATGTATCGGTTTGATTATAATCTTCCAACAGTCATCACGACCTATCAGGAAATGGATAAAATGGACGGACGCCTCGCCAGCCGCATCGAAAACAAGGCGCGTTGTACCGTTCCGGCGTGGCGTGTGCCCACTTATACGGGCGGCGTGCGACGAGCAGCGCGGCCCCGTTCGGTGAGCCGTTGAGCCGCACAAACATCGTCGGTGAGTCAGCGTGGGGGCGGCGGCAGTGCGTATAAAATGCAAACACAATACGCGATATGATACAGGCTCAGCGTATCGCAAATCATATCTCCGAATTTTATCCTTTAAGGAAGGACTAATTTTTTATGACCGATCCGATCCGTGTGATGGTTGTTGATGATCACGAAGTGGTACGGCGCGGCCTGATCGCTTATTTGCGCGCTTTTAAGGATATGGAATTTGTCGGGCAAGCCACCGATGGTGAAGAAGCGGTGCTGCTGGCTGCGCAGTTAAAGCCCGATGTCATTTTGATGGATATGGTCATGCCCAATCTGGACGGTATAGAAGCGACCCGTCAGATTCATCAGGCACATCCGCATATTCGGGTGCTATCGCTCACCAGCATGACCGATAGCGATTTGATCCGTCAGGCGTTGGAAGCAGGTGCCAGCGGCTACCTCAATAAAAATACATCGGTGAAAGAACTTTCTGCGGCCATTCATAACGCGGTCAGCACCCCACAAGTATCCTGAACACAAAGGCCGTACTATGCGCTTGAGTGATCTTGCCACTCCCAACCCAACCGTCAGCGGGCTGATCTTATGTGTCGATGGCGATCTGGACATGCAGCAGCAGTTGGCAAATTATGTCAGCGCGCCGGGCTTCGTGATCGTCTTTCAGAATGATGGCGAACACGCGCTGGATTGGCTGACTACCCATCATGCCGATCTGGTGCTGTTAGAAGCGCAATTAGGCGAAACGGACGGCTTTGAAGTATGCCGACGGCTGCGCAAGCGTCAGACTACCAGTGAGCTGCCGATCATCTTTCTGAGCGCGTCAGGAACTGCGCCGGAGATGCGCGTGCGTGGCTTTGAAGCGGGTGCTAACGACTTCATCGCTAAACCGTTCTATCCGCCAGAGCTTATCGCCCGTATTCGGGTGGCGCTTCAAATGGGCGCGGTGGCCGCCAGTGCCGAAAACTTATTATCACGCTACGTGACGCGCGCTCTTCGCAAACAAGCTGCGCTCGATCCGACCCTGCTGGAGCGCCACGAAGAGGGGCACGCGGTCGTCATGTTTGCGGATTTGCGCGGCTTC
>Ga0209512_1001628_pt1 | contig 26827 bp, 23 predicted proteins | sample frozenSSSSmetaG_FD_184142 | JGI IMG/M metagenome (GOLD analysis project Ga0209512, IMG submission 184142) | Glacier valley bacterial and archeal communities from Borup Fiord, Nunavut, Canada, to study Microbial Dark Matter (Phase II) -... | ecosystem: Environmental > Aquatic > Freshwater > Ice >...
GCCATATCCGTAGTAAAAAAGTGCGCAAAGTTACTGAATTAAAGGTATTTGGTTAAATGAAATGAAAAGTTATGGTTTTGAGCAGCCAGTTTTCCACCAATTATCACTTTTGGCATAGTTTATGGTTTTAATAGAAAGAATAAATGGTGAAGTTTTTTAATAGACTTGTTACAAATCAAAAGATATTTTTGGACGATAAATTTTTTCTACGGTTTAGGGTTTAGGGGTTAATAAGGGGAGTATTCCTACTCCCCTTTCTTTTCATTGTAGTTAATCCACTCCGTTCATTCACCTCTATTGATCACCGGATCCCCAACACGATCCCGCAATTACACTATGTAAGATCCAATTCCCTTGTTTTCCTCTTCCAACCCTGTCTGTGCTGCTAACTAGGACCTTCTACTTTGGAATTTTTCACACACCCGTTTTTGATCTAATAATTTCCTGTGAAAAACCAGTAGGGGATGTTAGTTCTTCTATCCGTTAAACCAAATGTTAGTGGCCCGTGGTCCTGAGAAACTACTATAAGTAAAAGGAGACTGCCTTGGTGAAGGCGGTCTCCTTTTACTTATCTTCTGTACTTATTTTCTTAAAGATTTATAGATCTTAATCGCGCTCATCAGCAAAATGATAAGCAGCGCAAGGCCACTCAGCCCCCAAATCCAGCTAAGGCTCTGTTTTACCACAACAATCATCACTACCGCCACTAGAAATATAGTGGCCACTTCGTTCCATATGCGCAGCTTCTGGGAAGAATACCGGAATATGCCATTTACCTGCTCCTTATAAATTTTATGAAGGGACAGATGATACAGGTATAATCCCACGACAAACGCCAGCTTCACCATCAACCAATCGGGCGTCGAACCCATCAGGAACCATAGGGACACCCCCAGTATCAGCGTCAGCACGGCTGAGGGCCAGGTGATGCCGAACCACAACCGCCGGATCATGAGGGCAAACTGGGTCCTCAGGATGTTTTTTTCCGCCTCGGGCCGTTCCCCGGCTTCAGTATTATAAATAAACAACCGCACGATATAGAACATACCGCTGAACCAGGTGACAATAAAAATAATATGGAGGGCCTTTATATATAGATACATGCAAATATTTATCTGTGCAACAGCATTTCTTCATTACCATCCGAATATTCTTTTATCCATCCCGCTAATGCCCTGACCCACAATGGATGCGTGTTCAGGCAAGGTATCATCTGGTAGCTTTCCCCGCCTGCGCCCATAAAACTTTCCCGGCCCCTGATAGCGATCTCTTCTAAGGTTTCCAGGCAATCGCTCACGAAAGCAGGACAGATGATCAGTAGTTTTTTTATCCCCTCCTTTGGCAATTCCTCCAGACGGATATCGGTAAAAGGTTGCAGCCATCCTTTACCCAGGCGGGACTGATAAGAAATGCTGTACCTGTTTTCCGGAATACCAAGCTTTTGAGCAACGAGTCGGGCGGTGACAATGCCCTGATGCCGGTAACAATAGGCATGGGCAGGGGATGCCACCCCGCAGCAATCGGGGGATTGCAGGCAGTGATGGCCGGTAATATCACTTTTCATAATGTGCCGCCCCGGCACACCATGATAGCTGAAAAGGATATGATCGTAAGGTGCTGCAAGATAGGGTTTCACCCTGTCGGCCAGGGCTTCTATATACTCCGGTTCACTGTAATAGGGTTTGATAAAGGTCAGCCTGAAAGAATATTTCTTTTTCTCATGAACTTCCCTGGCGTACGCTACCGCCGTTTCATAAGAAGACATCGCATAATGAGGATAAAGCGGAATGGCGATCACCTCTTCCATGTCGGGCATTTTTTCCAATAGCCTGTCAAAAGCGACTTCAGGGGCCGGATTGCCATAGCGCATGGTAAGCTCAACCGGTTCTTCCACTTCCTGTTGTAATGCCTGCTGCAACTGTTTGCTCAGCACTATCAGTGGCGACCCTTCTTTGGTCCAGATCGTTTTATAGGCTTCTGCAGATTTCGAGGCTCGGAATGGCACAATTATACCTCGCACCAGCAACGCCCGCAGCAACCAGGGTTTGTCGATAACCCTCTCATCCATCAAAAACTCGCTCAGGTATTTTTTTACATCTTTTACTCCTGTAGAATCCGGTGAACCAAGGTTCATCAACAGTATCCCGCGTTTATTAGTTTTACTCATATTGAAGGCAACAAAATTAAAGTTTGATCAAACAAAAATACCTTAAATGACATTGCAATGACACAAAAATGCACGTGTTCCATTTTCCGAAAGTACTTTTGCACATATTGATTGATAAAGAGAATGAACGGAGTAAATCAGGACATATCAAAGTTTTTTGTAGCAGGGATAAATTATAAAAAAACAGATGCCGCCAACAGGGGTCAATTTGCGGTAAGCCCCGAAAATTGTTCACTCATTCTTTCTCAATCAGCGGCCCTGGGAATTAAAGAAGTATTCGTTCTTTCCACTTGCAACCGTTCCGAAATATATGGCCTTGCATCAGATTCTTCCCTGCTGATAGGGTTGCTTTGCCGGCACACCGAAGGAAGCGAAGAAACATTCCGGGCAATGGCGTATATCAAACAGGGCATGAAGGCCATTGAACATTTATTTGCTGTTTCCGCAGGCCTCGACTCGCAGATTCTAGGTGATTATGAGATTGTGGGCCAGATCAAGAAGGCCTTTAAATTTTCAAAAGAACACACCTGTACAGGAGCATTTACAGAAAGACTTGTCAATTCGGTATTGCAGTCTTCCAAATCAATTAAGAACCAGACCACACTCAGCGGAGGCACGGTATCTGTTTCTTTTTCAGCCGTTCAGTACATCCGGCAGCATGTAAAAGATCTTAAAAATAAAAAAATATTGTTGTCAGGCATCGGCAAGATCGGCAGCAGTACCTGCAAGAATCTGGTGGATTATCTTCCCGTGACAAATATCACGCTTATTAACAGAACGGATGATAAGGCAGAACACCTGGCTAATGAACTTGGGCTGACATACGCGCCTTTTTCCTCCCTTAAAGAACAGGTTAAAAATGCGGATATTATTTTAGTGGCTACCAACGCATCCGAGCCAACTATCCTTACAGATGACATTAAAAATAACGGCGAAAAATTACTCATCGATCTTTCCATACCATATAACGTTGAGGCATCAGCGAAGTTGCTGCCCGGCATAACACTGATAAATGTCGATGAACTGTCAAAACTAAAAGACAAGACGCTTCATAAAAGAAAAGCGGAAGTGCCAAAGGCCAACAAGATCATCGCGAAGCACATCCAGGATTTTTTGGACTGGCACGAAATGCGCAGGCACGTGCCGGTATTGAGAGCCGTGAAAACAAAGCTCCAGGAAATTCACGGCAACCCGGTATTCTTTACCAGCGCCACAGGTCATTTCCCCGGAGCGCCATTGACGGACCATCAGGAAAGAATTCAGAAAGTGATTAATACAATGGCTGTTAAAATGCGCCAGCACAACCAGCGTGGCTGTTATTACATTGAAGCCATCAACGATTTCATTACCACGGAGGTAAATTAAATAAAATGTCCACACCTATCAGGATAGGCACCAGGGAAAGCCGGCTCGCTATATGGCAGGCCAGCGAAGTTCAAAAACAATTACTGGCCGCCGGCCATCATTCCGAACTTGTTTATATTAAGAGCGAAGGCGATATGGACCTGTCCACACCATTGTATGAAATGGGTGTACAGGGAATTTTTACGCGCAGCCTCGACATCGCTTTATTAAATAATAAAATAGATATCGCCGTTCATTCGATGAAAGATGTGCCCACGCAACTGCCAGCGGGCATTGTTCAGGCGGCAGTATTGCCAAGAGGAGTGGTAAGTGACCTGCTGGTGATCAAACACGACAAATCATTTTTGACGGATAAAAAGTACATCGCCGCCATCGGCACCAGCAGCATCAGAAGAAAGGCACAATGGCTGCACAGGTTTCCCACCCACCGGATTTATAATCTGCGGGGAAATATGCAAACACGTTTGCAAAAATTAAGTACCGAAAACTGGGACGGCGCGATATTCGCACAGGCAGGCCTGGAAAGAATAGACCTCCGCCCGGAACACAGCATAGTGCTCGACTGGATGCTTCCCGCGCCCGCACAGGGTGCGATAATGATCGTAGCCCGCGGCAATGATGAAAATGCGGTATCGGCATCCCATAAATTAAATGACGGTGAAGCCGCATTATGCACCTTTATTGAAAGAAGTTTTTTAAGAGGACTGATGGGCGGATGCTCGACACCCGTGAGTGCGCTGGCAATAATTAAAAACAACAATATACATTTCAGGGGAAACATTTTCTCTCCTGACGGTACCCGAAAAGCAGAAATAGAAAGACAGGTGACAGTATCCGCGAGCAGGGATCTCGGCTTCAGGTGCGCGGAAGAAATATTAAACAATGGTGGCAGGGAAATAAATGCGATGATAAAAACACAAACAAAAATTACCAGTTAACAATATGAGTGCGTTTACGGTATTGATGACGAAGAAGATTTCACCTGAACTCGTAAAAAAAGCTAAACAGCAGGATGTGGAGCTGAAGGAAGTAGAATTTACGGAAGTAGTACCCTGCGATGAAAAAAATAAGGTAAATGAAGTGGCGGGAAGGCAGGCAGCCGTGGTCTTTACAAGCAAAAATTCAGTAAGCATTGTTTCTGCGCTGCTGGATGGTAAAAAACCAGACTGGAAAATATTCTGCATAGACGGAGCTACCCGCGACCAGGTAGCGAATTGTTTCGATGAGCAATCCATTGCAGGAACGGCCCGCAATGCAGAAAGTCTGGCTTCTGTGATCGCCCGGGAAGATTCAAAAAAACAAATTGTTTTTTTCTGTGGGGACAGAAGACGGGATGAGTTACCGGATACACTTGGTAGTCATGATGTGGAAGTGGAAGAAATAGTGGTATATGAAACCAAACTCTCCCCGGAAGAAATAGGACAGCATTTTGATGGCATTGCTTTTTTTAGTCCCAGCGCCGCAGAAAGTTTTTTTTCTGTAAATGTGGTGGATGACAAAGCAATATTCTTTTCTATCGGCCCCACGACTACCAAGCACCTTAAAAAGTTTTCTAAGAATAGGATCGTTACCTGTGAAAAGGCCTCTGAAGAAGTAATGGTGGAAACAATTTTGAGCCATATAAAAAAAGACAATGAGTGATTTAAAGAACGATCTTCTCCTGCGCGCGCTGAGACAGGAAAAAGTGGAGCGACCTCCGGTATGGATGATGAGACAGGCGGGGCGTTATTTACCGGATTACCAGAAGCTGAAAGCGAAATACACTTTCTTTGAACGTTGCCGGAACCCGGCGCTCGCTACTGAAATAACCGTGCAGCCGGTGGACCAGGTAGGTGTTGATGCGGCAATTATTTTTTCAGACATACTTGTGGTGCCCCAGGCCATGGGGCTCGAAGTGCAGATGGTGGAAGGCAAAGGTCCGTTCTTACCTGATCCTGTAAAGCTATACAGTGATATCGGCAGGCTAAGGATCCCCGATGTGAATGAATCGTTGGGATATGTTTTTGACGCGTTGAGCCTGACTAAAAAAACGCTTGCCGGAAAGGTACCGCTGATTGGTTTTGCCGGCGCGCCGTGGACATTACTATGCTATATGGTGCAGGGTAAGGGATCCAAAACGTTTGATGAGGCGAAAGCATTTTGTTTTACGCAACCTGACACGGCACATAAGCTGCTTCAGATGATCACGGACACGACCATTGCCTATTTAAAGGGCCAGGTAAAGGCCGGCGCCGATGTGGTGCAGCTTTTTGATTCGTGGGGAGGCTTACTGAGCCCGACGGATTTCGAAGAGTTTTCATTGCAATATATCAGGCAGATCATCACTGCATTAAAAGACGAAACACTTACCATATTATTTGCCAAGGGAGCATGGTTCGCGCTGGACAAAATGAGTGAAACCGGTGCCAGTGCACTGGGCATCGACTGGTGCGTGAGCGCTTCGATGGGCAGGCAGCTGGCAGGTGATAAAATAACTTTGCAGGGTAATTTTGACCCTGCCAGGTTACTGAGTCCCGTTGCAGAAATAAAAAAATCCGTAAAGCAGATGATCGATTCGTTTGGCCGTGACCGATATATTGCCAACCTGGGCCATGGCATCCTGCCTGATGTGCCGGTAGATCATGCAAGGGCCTTTGTAGATGCCGTGAAAGAATATTAACCCCTGCGCCAGGAAAAAAAATCTAAAAATGTCTGTCAAAGAAACTTTTTACACATACATATCAGGCCTGCAGGATACCATTTGCAGTGCACTGGAAGCCGCAGATGAAAAGGGAAAATTTACAGAGGACAGATGGACCCGTCCTGAAGGTGGCGGCGGCATTTCAAGGATACTGGTAAAAGGAAAAGTATTTGAAAAAGGTGGAGTGAACACTTCTGCTGTTTATGGTGAATTCCCTCAATCCATGCGCGATGCATTCAAAACAGAGGGAAAAAACTTTTATGCCTGCGGACTTTCCCTCGTGATGCATCCGGCTAATCCGTTTGTGCCGACCGTTCATGCCAACTGGAGATATTTTGAATTATATGATGACAAGGGAAATATTCTTGACACCTGGTTTGGCGGTGGTTCCGACCTGACACCCTATTATATTTTTGAGGAGGACGGCAGACATTTCCATACGACATTGAAAAATGCAATGGACCCCTTTGGGGAAGAATTATATCCTGCATACAAGGACCAGTGCGATAACTATTTTATTAACAGGCACCGGGATAATGAGGCGCGTGGCATCGGGGGTGTATTCTATGATTACCTTCGTCCTGCGAACGCAGAAGACGCTGCCCGTTTGGTCGCTTTTCAGCAATCGAACGGAAATGCATTTTTGCCCGCTTACCTGCCCATAGTTGAAAAAAGAAAAGATCTTGCGTTCGGCGAGGAACAGGTAATATGGCAGGAAATACGACGCGGACGATATGCTGAATTCAATCTTGTGCATGACCGCGGAACATTATTCGGGTTAAAAACAAACGGAAGGACCGAATCTATTTTAATGAGCATGCCTCCCAGGGCGCGCTGGGAATATAATCATCACCCTGCCACCGGATCAAAGGAAGCAGCATTACTGGAATATCTTAAGCCAAGGGACTGGATAAAAAGGGAATAAAGGCAAGGCCCTGATATTAGCAGAATATCCGCCCTGGAGGGCAGCATCAACCTTAAATAATATGCAACACAGATATAGAATATTACGACAATCTCCGGCTATCCGTTCAATGGTTGCTGAAACCATACTTTCCCCCAACGATTTCATCGCGCCATTATTCGTGACAGAAGGCAATTCTTCCAAAGAAGAAATTTCTTCCATGCCCGGCTACTACCGCATGAGCCTAGATCTTTTGAAGCACGAGATCAGCGAATTATGGACCCTTGGAATAAAAAGCGTTCTGATTTTCGTTAGATGTGATGATGCGCTGAAAGACAATAAAGGAACGGAAGCGCTAAACCCCAATGGACTGATGCAACGCGCTATACGAACCGTAAAAGAAACCCAGCCGGAAATGGTTGTAATGACGGATGTAGCGCTCGATCCATTTTCTTCTTATGGCCATGACGGCATAGTTGAAGGTAACGAGATCGTTAATGACCCTACCGTGAAAGTATTAGCTGAAATGAGCGTTAGCCATGCCGATGCCGGCGCTGATTTTGTGGCGCCAAGCGACATGATGGATGGCCGGATCGGCGCCATCCGGCAGGCTTTAGAAAACAACGGCCACACCAAAACCGGAATTCTCAGCTATAGCGCAAAATACGCCTCCTGCTTATATGGCCCTTTCCGCGATGCGCTCGACAGTGCTCCCGGATTTGGCGACAAGAAATCTTATCAGATGGATTTCGCCAACAGAAGAGAAGCCATAAAAGAAACACTGCTCGATGTGGAAGAAGGCGCCGATATCGTAATGATAAAACCTGCACTTGCCTATCTTGATATTATCCGCGAAGTTAAAAATAGTGTGACCGTTCCCGTTAGTGCCTACCAGGTTAGCGGAGAATATGCCATGATAAAAGCTGCGGCAAAAATGGGATGGCTCAATGAAGAGAAAGCAATTATTGAAACACTGACGTCTATCAAACGCGCAGGGGCGGTTTTAATAGCTACTTATTTTGCGAAAGACGCGGCAAGAATAATATCATAAACAGGCAGACCACAGCCGTTAGACATTCATAAAAATAATTAGTCCTCATGAATAAAGGCGGCAGGTGCGGATAAAAAGCAACCCATAGCAACACCAGTGCTTAACAAAATCTGAATCATGACAAAAAGCGAAGAACTCTTTTCCCGGGCATTGAAATCTATTCCTGGCGGAGTAAACTCTCCTGTCCGGTCATTTAAAAGCGTAGGGGGCACACCGGTATTCATCAGGCGCGCCAAAGGAGCTTATCTGTACGATGAAGATGGGAACACATACATTGATTTTATTAATTCGTGGGGGCCGATGATACTGGGGCATGCCTATGATCCGCTTATTGACGCCGTAATACAAAAAGTAAAGGACTCCACATCTTTCGGAGCGCCCACATTACTCGAAATAGAAGTCGCTGAACTGATCAAAAGCATGGCGCCTGGCATAGACCTCATCCGAATGGTGAACAGTGGCACGGAAGCCTGCATGAGCGCCATAAGGCTTGCAAGAGGATATACAGGGAGAAGTAAGTTCATCAAATTTGAAGGTTGCTATCATGGCCATGCAGACGCTTTCCTGGTAAAGGCCGGCAGCGGTCTTGCCACACTTGACATTCAGGCCGTACCAGGAGTTACCGAAGGCGTTGCCCTTGATACGCTCACCGCTCCTTACAATGATATCGATAGCGTTAAAAGTCTCGTGTTACAATATCCGGGAGAAATAGCGGCAATAATAATTGAACCGGTCGCAGGAAACATGGGATGCATTCCTCCGGCAAAAAATTTCCTTGAACAGCTCAGGTCCATTTGTACTGAAGAAGGAATTGTTTTAATATTCGATGAAGTAATGACGGGGTTCCGCCTGGCGCCCGGTGGAGCGCAGGAAAAATTAAATATTCTTGCAGACCTGGTCACCTACGGAAAAGTAATCGGCGGAGGAATGCCCGTGGGCGCCTTCGGTGGAAAGAAAGAGATCATGTCGCATATTGCGCCACTTGGAAAAGTGTACCAGGCTGGAACACTCAGCGGCAATCCGATCGCGATGATTGCGGGATTGACTTTACTAAGAACATTGAAAGAGAATCCTTCTATATACGATGAACTGGAAGAAAAAGGGGCATACCTGGAAGCGGGCCTGCACAAAGCTTTCGCCAAAACGCCGCATGTGATCAACCGCATGGGTTCCATGATCAGCGTTCATTTCAGCGGTACTGCCGTGACTAATTTCGAAGAGGCATCATCTGCAAACAATGCATTTTTTAATAAATTCTTCCATGCAATGCTCAGGCGTGGAGTCTATCTTCCCCCGTCGGCTTATGAAAGCTGGTTCCTTAGTAACGCGCTGACAATAGCAGATCTGGAAAAAACGGTTCAGGCCGCAAAAGAAAGTCTGAAAGAAATCAGTGCAGCAACAACTCACAAGGCTTAAGGCCCGTGTGCTTCTTGAATGCCGTGGAAAAATGTGAAATGGAAGAATAGCCCAGCATCAGGGAAACGTCTGTTACGCTCAATCCCTTTTCGTACAATAAATATCTTGCGTGCTCCATCCGCTGGCTCTGGTAAAAATCAAATATAGTAGTCCCGAATAATTCTTTGAATCCTTTTTTCAGATAACATTCATTGATGGCCACTTTACGGCTGAGTTCCTTAATGGTTATTGGCTCACCGATATGCTGCAGCAAAATTTCACGGGAGCGGATGATCTTTTCCCTGTCAAGATCATTTGCCAGGAATTTACACTGAAAACTGTCAACTTCCTTGTCACCGATCATACACTCCAGACTATACAACAGCAGCATTTGCGTTTGCGCATTGATGTAGATATTCTCAAGGCTGTCCGTGTAATTATTATTCAGCAATGCCTCGAGCACCATCGAGCTTCTTCCGCAGATAGATAATATTTTGGAAAAGGAAGAAGGATGCCTGAAATTCAGAATATCATCGGTGAGTCTGCTGCCGGGATTAGCCAGGCTGGCAAACTGTGACAGGTGCAAATCCGAAAACCGGAAACTCAATACATCCAGTGTATCCATGCGGCCTTCGCAACTTTTCAACGCACCAGCCTTGCACTGCCCGCATTCCCCCTCTTTTTTGTTGCAGTAGACATTACCGGTAACACAGAATTTCAGCTCCAGGTAATTTTCTTTCGGATCTCCTTTTTTGTAATGATACACCATCATGCCGATGTCATCCGTGCTCCGCTGGGGATTGCGCAGGTATCTCTTAATAAAATATTGAACCGAGCCCGGAATGTGCTGCTCTTTCTCCCGAATCACGATCATCTGATCCTGCATTACAGGATGCTTGTATGCTAAAGCAAGTATATCCGGGGGTTGAAACATCGAACCGCAAATTTAACGGTAGAAGGTTAATTTTCCTAAGCAGGTTTGTCCTAATCAGCGTTAAACTGTCATGGAAACATCATTATATTTTATTTCACTTTAAACATCCACACCTCAAAAGCCAGGTCGTCATAATCCCTGACCCTACCTGTGGAGGCAAGAAGGTGATTTGTGCTAATCGAAGCTCTGGTTGCTTGCTGCGGCCAGTTTAATAATGTGATTAAATTGTTCGGGGGTAAGGTCGTTATAAAAGAAGTAAACAGGATCGATCTTGACGCTGTTCTTATGCACTTCATAGTGGCAATGCGGACCGGTTGATTTTCCGGTGCTGCCTACATACCCGATCACATCTCCCCGATGTACTTTATCACCTGCATGGATCTTTGTTCTCACCATGTGCCCGTAAAGGGTTTCATATCCATAGCCGTGCTCCAGCACTACATGGTTGCCATATCCGTTGCCTGTATTGCCGGCGACTTTGGCTACGCCGTTGGCTGTCGCATAGATAGGGGTTCCCTGGGGGGCCGTAAAATCAAGACCGGCATGAAACTTCGGGGTCTTATAAATAGGGTCGATGCGGTAACCGAAGCCAGATGCGATCCTTTTAAGATCGGAGTTGCTTACTGGCTGAATGGCGGGTGTGCAGGCCAGCAGTTGCTCTTTATTTTTTATGAACCCATTGATCTGGTTATACGATCTATCCTGGAAAGCCATCCTTTTATCAAGGTTGGTCAGTGTTTTGGCGATGGAGTTTTCAAGCTCGAACCGGTCGAGTTTCATCACAAGTTTTATTTCTTTTTGCTGTTCTATCTCAATCAGCCTGGCGCTGTCGGGTATAGGGTTGGCCTCGAATATGGCCCGGTACACTTCATTATCACGCTCTTCAAGGTCGCTCATCCGGTTCTGGAGCTTTTTGGTCCTGTCTTCCAGCACTGTATAATCATCCTTCAGGTTTTCATTCTGCTGATTGAGCCTTTTTTCGTTTGCGGAAGGGAAATACCAGTATGCAATGGAAACGATTATTACCGCCGTAACTATGGCCGCTGAAAGAAAGCCCAGCACACGCAGGAGCTTCACGCGCAATGGCGTTTCCAGTTTTTCATACCGCAGCGAGTTGGTATTATAGAAGTATTTAATCTTTTTCATGAATATTCAGTATCACGCAAAGGCTCTAAGGAAGCGCAAAGAGAACCTTATTTATGAAACTCATGTATTTCTTTGTCCCTTTGCATGAAATCTTTCTTCAAACATCTCAGTGGTCCTATTTCCGTAATTTCGCAAGACTTTTAACGCAGGGCAAAGTAAACAAATTTATTAAAAGCCTCCCTCAGCACCAACAATTATTCATTACATGATGAAAAGCGCAGAGATCAGACAGCAGTTCCTTGATTTTTTCCGGTCAAAGGGGCATGCCATAGTTCCTTCTGCGCCGATAGTTGTTAAAAACGATCCGACATTGCTTTTCACCAATGCCGGGATGAACCAGTTCAAGGATTATTTTCTTGGAAACAGGCAACCGGAATATGTTCGCGTCGCCGACACCCAGAAATGTCTGCGCGTGAGCGGCAAGCACAACGATCTTGAGGAAGTCGGCGTGGATACCTATCATCATACGATGTTCGAAATGCTCGGAAACTGGAGCTTCGGGGATTATTTCAAAAAAGAAGCCATTGAATGGAGCTGGGAACTGCTGACCTCAGTGTATAAAGTGGATAAGGACAGATTGTATGTGACTATTTTTCAGGGAGATGAAAAAGAGGGACTTGACAAGGATGAAGAAGCGTACAACGAATGGAAAAAATACGTGCCGGAAGAAAGAATATTAAGCGGCAATAAAAAAGATAATTTCTGGGAAATGGGCGACACCGGTCCATGTGGACCCTGCTCCGAAATACACGTCGATTGCAGAAGCGATGAGGAAAGAATAGCTGTTGAAGGAAAAATGCTGGTTAACAAAGACAATCCGCAGGTGATTGAAATATGGAACAATGTGTTTATGCAATTTAACAGGCTTAAAGACGGAAGCCTGGAACCACTGCCGGCAAGACATGTGGATACAGGAATGGGGTTCGAAAGACTGGTGCGTGTGGTACAGGGAAAACAAAGCAACTACGACACGGATGTATTTTCAGGAACGATTGCTGAAACTGAAAAGATCACCGGTAAAAGATATGATTACAGCGACAGCAAAGAAGCGGTAGCCTTTCGCGTGCTGGCAGATCATATCCGGGCGATCGCCTTTACGATCGCCGATGGCCAGTTGCCGTCAAATACAGGTGCAGGATATGTGATCAGAAGAATATTAAGAAGAGCGGTGAGGTATTATTATTCCTCGTTGGGGTACAGGCAGCCTTTATTATTTCAGTTGCTCCCAGTGGTTGCCCGCCAATTCAATACTGTATTTCCTGAATTGACTGGACAACTTGATTTTGTGACCCGGGTGGTAAAGGAAGAAGAAGACGCTTTTTTAAGAACGCTTGCCAGAGGCATTGAAAGATTAAATAAATATCTGGACGAAGACGGCGGTAAAATGATCTCCGGCAGGATAGTGTTCGAATTATTCGACACCTACGGCTTTCCTTCCGATCTTACTAACCTGATTGCAAAGGAGAATAACAGGCAGATAGATGAACCCGGTTTTGAAGCGGAAATGAAACAGCAGAAAACCCGTTCACGCGCTGCAACGACGATTGATACGGAAGACTGGATAACGATCAGCGATAACGATAAATCAGAATTCGTAGGATATAACGATCTGCTGGTCACTACAAAGATCGTTAAATACAGAAAAGTAAAAGCGAAGGGTAAAGAGCAGTACCAGCTGGTATTACAATACACACCTTTTTATGCGGAAAGCGGCGGACAGGTAGGTGACACCGGAACGTTAACTTTTGGCGATGAAATCATCCGCGTCGTTGACACTAAAAAGGAAAATAATCTAACTATTCATTTTACAGACGGGCTTCCGGAAAATATTAACGGGCCGGCTATTGCTGCTGTTAATTTTGAAAAAAGATTAAATACAACTTACAATCATACGGCTACCCACTTATTGCACGCGGCGCTGCGAAAAGTATTGGGCAGTCATGTTGCGCAAAAGGGTTCGCTGGTGTCTCCGGATATATTAAGGTTCGACTTTTCTCATTTTTCTAAAATGACGGAGGAAGAGATCAGGCAGGTGGAAATTATCGTCAATGAAAAGATAAGAGAAAACGTTCCGGTTATAACCAACGAACTGCCAAAGGAAGAAGCGCTCAAACTGGGCGCCATGGCGCTGTTTGGTGAGAAATATGGAAATAAAGTTCGTGTGGTGATAGCGGATCCCGGTTTTTCCATTGAATTATGCGGAGGTACGCATGTTGATCATACCGGTATGATCGGAGTGTTCTCCGTTCTTTCCGAGTCTGCCGTTGCGGCCGGGGTAAGAAGAATAGAAGCGGTCACTGGATCAGTAGCCATCAGGTATTTTATGGATCGCGTCGGCCAGTATAAAAATATTAATGAGCTGCTTAAAACAAAAGACCCTTTCAAGGCGATAGAAAAATTAATAGAAGACAAAAACACCCTGGAGAAAAAAGTGGATGGTCTTGAAGCACGGCACCTGGTGCAGGTAAGAAATGAATTACTGCAGAAAGATGAAATTATAAATGGGGTCACCTTTGTGGGTGATGTGGTAGAAGTGAGCAATCCCGATGCGCTCAAAAAACTCTGCTACGATCTTAAAACTAAATTACATGATTATGTTGCGGTGGTTTGCGCAAACATAGGCGGCAAGCCGTTTGTTGCTATCGGTATCTCTGATACGGTAGTGGCGGCACGTCAGCTTGACGCGGGAAAAATGATCCGGGACCTTGTTGCTCCTGTGATAAAAGGTGGCGGAGGCGGCCAGAAAACGCTCGCCACAGCCGGTGGCCAGGACGCTTCGAATCTCCGTGACGTTATTGAAGCTGTCAGGAAATCAATAGTTCCAAAAGAGGCCTGAATGACACCCCACCTGCGGGCGGCATTTTTTTGGTACTTTTGACCCCTAAAGTATCACGGCATTGGAAATGTGTTATGAAACGGTCATCGGTCTTGAAGTGCATGCGCAACTCCTCACTGCCAGCAAATTATTCAGTGGTGACAGTGCCGGGTTCGGAAATGAGCCCAATACCAACATTTCGCCTATCACATTAGGCCATCCGGGCACCCTGCCGCTGCTCAATAAAAAAGCCGTCGAATACGCCGTTAAGCTTGGCCTCGCCTGCAACTGCGGCATCACGCGCTTCAATTATTTTGCCCGTAAAAACTATTTTTATCCTGATCTGCCAAAGGGTTACCAGATATCTCAGCACACCACCCCCGTCTGTATTGGAGGGTATGTCAGTATCCGTTCCGCCGAAGGCGAAAAAAATATTGTCCTCAACCGGATACATCTTGAGGAAGATGCGGGCAAGAGCCTGCACGATGTGGATGAAAATGCCACCTGCGTGGATTATAACCGCGCGGGCGTGGCCCTGGTGGAGATCGTAACGGAGCCCTGCCTGACCAGCGGGGACGAAGCTTACGCCTACCTTACAGAGCTGAGAAAGCTGGTTCGTTACCTAGGTGTGTGCGATGGCAATATGGAAGAAGGCAGCATGCGCTGCGATGCCAATATTTCCGTGAGGCCCATTGGCCAGGAAAAGCTTGGCACGAGGGTGGAAGTTAAAAACCTGAACTCGATCCGTAACGTAAAGCGGGCAATTGAATTCGAAGCCGACCGGCTGATCAGTATATTAAAAGAAGGCGGCGGGATTATTCAGCAGACCCGCAGTTTTGATGCTTTCAAGGGCACCACATCGGCGCTGCGCAGTAAGGAAGAAGCTAATGATTACAGGTATTTCGCTGACCCCGATCTTGTGCCTTTTGAAGTGACGCCTGAAACAATAGCGATCATAAAAAAAACAATTCCGGCCCTGCCGGAAGCCCGTGTGCATGATTATATACACAAATACCAGCTGCCTGAATATGATGCGCGGGTACTGACCGAAGAAAAAGAATTATCAGATTATTTTGAACAGGTAATACTTCACACATCCAATTATAAAGCCGCATCGAACTGGCTCCTCGGCCCTGTTAAATCGTATCTGAATGAAAATAACACAGTCATTTCTACTTTTCCAATGAAGCCTTCAGCAATGGCGGAACTGATCAGGCTGAACGATGAGGGTAAGCTGAATTTTTCTTCGGCTTCCTCATTGGTATTTCCTGAATTAATTAAATACCCCAGCAAAACTGCTGAAGAAATAGCCGTGGAAAAAAACCTTCTTCAGGATGCCGATGAAGGATCGGTTAATTCCTGGGTGGATGAGGTGCTGAATAAAATGCCTGATAAAGTATCGGAATACCGGAAAGGCAAAAAAGGGCTAATCGGCCTGTTTGTCGGAGAAGTGAAAAAGGTTTCCAGAGGAAAAGCCGATCCTAAACTCACTAATGAAATATTACTTAAAAAACTACAATCATAAAACATGCGTATCAATAAATGGTTATTAACTTTTACTGTAATTGCCTTTGCTTCCTGCAAACAAAAAAATACCGGCAGATTAGAAGTAAATGGTAACGTGAAAAATATTAAAGCTGCCATGTCGCAGTATCCCGGTATGTTTCAATCAGATTCTGTACAATTGTATTTGTACGAAGTGCCGTTTGGCAGCGATGCTTCTCCGATTAAGCTCGACAGTACTTTTGTTACGGACAAAATGAATTCTTTCAAGCTTAGCGGACAGGTAACTTCCGAAGGATTATATGATGTTATGATAGCAAATGGTCCGATGATCCCGCTGGTAAATGATGAAAATAATATCACTTTGAATATTAACCTCCTTGATAAGGATAAATATTATTCCGTGTCGGGTTCAAAAGCCAGCGATGATCTTCGCACGTTTATTTTTGGATATAGCGAAAAAAGCCTTGTCGCCAATAATGCTTTCAAGAGAATGGATAGTCTGAAAACGTATAATGCTTCAGACAGCGTATTAATGGATGCCACCGAAAAGAAAAATAATTCCTTAAAAGGATTAAATGATTTCATTGAGCATACCCTTTCCGGAATAACTAATCCGGTTGTCGCTACATTTATTTTGGGAACAGGGTCCACCACCCTTTTACCAGACGAATATGAAGCGGTGTTAACCAAAACCATTGCTAAAAATCCTTCAGCTCAGGGACTTAACTTTTTAAAGACCCAACTGGCGGAAAGAAAGAAGCAGGTGGAGCAAACGCAGCAATCCTCCTCATGGATTGGCAAGCCGGCACCTGAGCTTACCATGCCTGGCGTAAATGACCAGCAGGTGTCCTTGTCTTCCTTTAAAGGGAAGTTCGTGCTGGTAGATTTCTGGGCCAGCTGGTGCGGACCCTGCCGCATGGAAAACCCTAATGTGGTGAAAGCTTTTAATTCTTTCAAGGATAAAAATTTTACAGTGCTGGGTGTATCTCTTGATAAAGACAAAAGCAACTGGCTTGAAGCGATAAAAAAAGACAACCTTGCCTGGACGCACATGAGCGACCTCGCATTCTGGGATAGCAAAGCGGTATCCACCTATAAATTCCAGGGTATCCCCTACAACGTTCTCATTGGTCCGGACGGAGTGGTTATCGGAGAGAGCCTGCGTGGGGATGAGCTGATGAATAAATTAAAAGAAGTCATTAAGTAAGAGGATCATAGCGATTACTTTTTGCCAATACTCAGCAGTAATGCCGGGAGAAAAACAAGATTCGTAAACGTTGCCATAACCAGCGTTAGTGATGTGAGCCACCCCAATGCCTGGGTGCCTCCAAATCCACTAAAACAAAATATTACAAACCCCGCTACCAATACCAGCGAAGTATAAATAATACTGATCCCCGTTTTATGGATCGTATCGACCACTGCCTCCGCAGACGGTTTGTTATTCCTGTCGCGCTCCTGTTTATAATTTACCAGGAACCTGATGGTAATGTCAATGGCAATACCTAATGCAACCGAAAACACCAGCACCGTAGAAGGTTTTATCCTGACACCCGCCCATCCCATCACGCCGGCCGTTATCACCAGCGGAATAACATTGGGGATAAGTGAGCACAACAACATTCTAAACGAACGGAACAGGTACAGCATACACAAGGCAATTAGCAAAAATGCCCACATGATACTCTCCTTCAAACCATTTATAATAAAGGAAGTGCCTTCCAGGAAAGTCACACTGCTTCCGGTAAGCTCTACATGATAAGAAGCAGTATCGAATATATGATCGCTCTTCGCCTGTATTTCTGTAAGCAATTGCTGCAACCTGTTACTGCCCACATCGGCCATATTAGCACTGATCCTCGCGCGCTGACTGGTGCTGTCCATGAAGCTTCTTACCAGCTTTGTAAAATTATTCTGCGTGGTGCCCGTGTCTTTTCCCTTTCCGCCGAGATACTGCGCAAGAAAAGCAATATCAAAATTATTTGGCAATCCATAATTTGAGCTGTCCCCGTCGTAATACGCCTGCCTGGCAAATTTCATCCCTTCCACAACCGAAAGTGGTCGGTTCATTTCAGGCTTTGCCCCTATGAATGCAGCCAGCGAATCAATCTTTCCAAAAGTTTTTAATGGATTAATGCGCAACCCGTTTTTTCTTTTCGTGTCAATGATTATTTCCAGCGGCATCACCCCCCTGAAATTCCTTTCAAAGAATTTCAGGTCTGTATATATTTTATCTGTCTTTGGAAGATCATCAACAATGAACCCTTCAGATTTTAACCTGAAAATTCCGGCTACCGAAATAATAAGTACGACTGCTGTTACGGCATAAATGGTTTTCCGGTAATGGACCGACCAGCATTCCAGTTTATCAAGAATGGTAAGCAACCATTTATTATCGAGATACTTCATGTGCCGTTGCTTTGGCACCGGAAGAAAACTTAATGCAACAGGAATAATGCTCAACGAGATAAAAAACAACGCAAGTATGTTGATCCCGGCCACTACGCCGAATTCTTTTAACACAGCGCTCTTGGTTAGTGCAAAAACAGCAAAGCCAATGGCGGCGGCGATATTGCAGAATAACGTTACAATTCCCATTCTGCTGATCATTTCCACCAATGCCTTGTATCTTTTTTCGTTGTCCGGGAGATCTGGCATGTCCCGGTAAGCGCTATGATACTTGTTCAAAAAATAAATACAGTTTGGTATGCCAATCACTACGATCAGCGGCGGTATCAGGGCATTTAGCAAAGTAATGTTATACCCGAAAAGATGCATGGTGCCCAGGCTCCAGATCACTCCTACTACCACAACAAATAATGACAGCAACGTTGCACTGAAACTTTTGAAGAACACCAGTAAAATCAATGCCGACAAAACCACCGAACCAAAGAGGAACCATTTCATTTCGCTGGCCACCCGGGTGGCCATGTTGGTACGGATAAGCGGAAGTCCGCTGTAACGCATATCCAGCTGATATTTTTTGCCGAAAGCCCCGCCTGCGTCAACGATGGCTTTTACCACATCATTTCTTCGTTTTGAATTCAGGACCTCTTGGCTGATGCTGACACCTGCGAGATAAGTTTTGGATGAATCATTATACAACAGTCCGTTGTAAAACTTCAGGGTAAGAAAAACATTTTTTGAACTGTCCAGGGATGACTGTGATAATTTTCCTGTAAGAAATACCGGGACGGCCAACAATTTTTCCGATAAAGTATCCTTGACGAGATTGGTAGCACCAGGGATACTGAGAACACCTGTTACGGCAGGAATATTTTTTAAAGTACCGATGAGTGTAGCGTAATCATTAAATAGGTCCGCCTTGTAAAGATCGTCCGACTGAAAACCAATTACGACCAGGTTACCATCCTCACCGAAACGCGCGCGAAAATCCTGGTAGGCTTTGTATTTTGGATTGTCTGTTGGTATCGCCCTCGTAAATTCGTAGCTGAGCTGCACTTTTGAAGCATGCCAGGCCATGAAGGAGGTTAACACAAGAACAAGAATTAGCAACAGTACCCGGAATTTTAAAACAAACACTGCGATTTTTCCCCACATCTGCTGAAGGTTTGAATTTATTTAAAGTGGGCAAAGATAGTTCGTCTGCGAACACCCCAAAGGGTTTACCTTACCTTCATATTATGCTGACGCATAAAACAAAAGGCATCGTGCTCAAAACCGTAAAGTATGGCGAAACCAGCATCATTGCCGGCATATACACCGAGCTCTTCGGTCTGCAGTCTTACATCATCAACGGCGTTCGTTCCACTTCCAGAAAAGGCAGCGGCCGCGCCAACCTTTTCCAGCCCGCCGCTATGCTGGACATGGTCGTGTATCATAACGATCTCAAAAATCTGCAGCGTATAAAAGAATTTAAATGGGAACATGTATACACCCATTTATTTTTCAGCGTGTTCAAGAACTCCGTTGCTTTATTTATGATCGAACTACTTCAGCGTAGCCTTAAGCAGCCTGAACCGAATGCAGAATTATTTAATTTCATCGAAGATGCTTTTTTGCACCTTGACCAGGCTAACGATGCCGTGGTGGCAAATTTTCCTTTATACTTTGCATTGCATTTAAGTGGTTTTTATGGATTCCGTTTTTCCGACAAGCATTCGGATAAAAACTGTATACTGGATCTTAAAGAAGGTGAATTTGTTTCCGCCCGGCCCGGCCATCTGTATTTCCTGGAAGATGAGTTTAGCGAAGTGACCTCTCATTTATTAAAAGTCATGCAACCTTCGGAACTCAGCCAGATAAAATTAAAACGGGAAACAAGAAGAATATTGTTACACGCTTATGAAACATTTTACGCCCTGCACATCCAGGATTTCGGAACCCTGAAAACACTGCCCGTGCTGGAAGCCGTTTTAGATTAAAGTATTCTTACGGATGAAGCATCGGGCAAAGACCCATTTAAAATATTTTCCACCAGCACCACTCCTGGCGTTTTTCCCTTATCAAAACTTCCATATTTGTCATTGATCCTAAGTGCCTCAGCACCATTTATTGTCGCCCATTTTAATAATTCACTAATGGGGAAAGAAGGAAAACGTACCTGTATTGTTTTCAGTTCTTCTATAATATTTAACTGATCATTGGAAGCGAGGCTGTCAGTACCCACAACTATTTTACATCCGGCCCTTTGCAGCATAGGCACATCGGTTAGCATATTATTAATATACAAATTGGCATTGGGACAAATGCACCAGGATAATTCAGGCAGGAAACTTTTATTGTCAAGCACCCAGTCAAGATCCTGCTGACTGGTCACTGTATTATGAACAAGGATCATCGAATGGTGCTTTCCTATTTTATTTAAATAGCTTTGTATGCTTGTTTTTCCCGTTTTTTTAAAAGCCGGAATATCTATGCCAATCGTTTTATATAATTCTAAAAACTCCCCCGAGGCATGCTGAAATAATTCATTTTCCTCATGGCTTTCCTGGTTGTGTATGGTGAGCAAACTATTTTTTTCATGTTTATCTATCAGTCCGAATAAACTGGAGGAAACAGAATAAGGGGCATGCGGCACAATAGTAGAATCTGACTTAAGCCCCAGGACATCATCGAATTTTTCACAGACTTCCAGTGCCTGGCCGAATCGCTGTGCTGCCGTGGCGTCAACAAAACCTGTTGCTTCAATAAAATTATGATAATGAATATTCTCCTGTTGCTTTTGCGCAATGGTATGGCTGGTATTACAGATATCGCCAACCGCTACAATGCCACTCTCCAGCATTTTTTTTTCCGCTTCGGCTATCTCATCACTGACAGAAGGAAAATTCCTGTTCTTCATTATTGCCAGCAGGAACGGTACCATGCCCGTTCCTTTGGGAATAAGTCCCTTCAAATGCGAGAGCTCCAGGTGGCAATGGCAGTTTACGAATCCAGGTGTCAGCGTGCCGTTGAAATTTTCAATACCCTCTCCTGCTTCCGCCAAATCAACGATCCCGTCTACTTTTCCCATTTCGTCAGTAATCAGCACCCAGGCCTTCCCGAGCATTTCATATCCTGTAAATAAATTATCCGCACTGAATTTCCTGTAAGCCATGAGCGATGAATCAATTAACTTTACGACCGATTTTACCTAAAAGTAAAGTAATCTATGCTAGATAAACTAGAGGCCATAAAAGCAAGGTTCGATGACCTCGGTGTGTCGCTCACCAACCCGGATATCGTGAATGACAACAGGCGGTTCATGGAAACCAGCAAGGAATACCGCAGCCTTGAAAAGGTTGTTAACGCTTACGCTGAATATAAAAGGTTGCTTGATGATATTGCTTTTTACAGGGAAGCCCTTAATGGTGACGATGTAGAGTTGCGCGAACTGGCCAAGGATGAAGCGCCTGCCGCAGAAGAAAAAAAACAACAGATGGAATCTTATATCCGCCAGCTGCTGATCCCAAAAGATCCACAGGATGAGAAAAATGCCATTATTGAGATCAGGGCCGGTACAGGGGGTGATGAAGCCAGTTTATTTGCCGGCGACCTGTTAAGGATGTACCTGCGCTACTGTGAGAAAAGAGGCTGGAAAACGGCTATCCTGAGCGAAAGCGAAGGAACAGTAGGTGGCTACAAGGAAGTACAGCTGGAAGTAAAGGGCGAGGATGTTTATGGAGTGCTCAAATTTGAAAGTGGCGTTCATCGTGTACAGCGTGTTCCTGATACGGAAACCAGCGGCCGTGTGCATACTTCTGCGGCAACGATTGCAGTATTGCCGGAGGCGGAGGAAGTTGATTTTGAACTGAATCCCGCAGATGTGAAGATGGAAACCTCCCGGAGTGGCGGCGCAGGCGGTCAGAACGTTAATAAAGTAGAAACCAAAGTGCAGCTCACCCATTTGCCGACAGGCCTGGTCATCGTGTGCCAGACAGAACGCTCGCAGCTTGGTAACCGCGAAAAAGCATTCGGGATGATGCGTACCAAATTATATGAAGAGCAGGTGCGTAAGCAAGAGGAAGAGATCTCCAGGCACCGTAAGAGCCTCGTTAGCAGTGGCGACCGCAGCGCTAAGATCAGAACGTATAATTTCTCTCAAGGCCGGGTTACGGACCACCGGATCGGCCTGACCGTATACAACCTTGATGCTGTTTTAAACGGTGATATTCAGGAATTCATTGATGCTCTTCAGTTTACAGAGAATTCAGAAAAGCTGGCTAAGCAGAATTAGAAGCCCAATGTTAAGATTATGAGAAATCAAATCTCACTTGGAGTAATAAAATCTACAGGTGCGTACTTTTACATTACTGTTAATCAATATTAGGAAAGAACCAGAGGGCAAAGCAATAAAATATGATTAATATACAAGTGGCCCCACTTTTGCTTCATATATTTATTAAATTCAAAAAGACTTCATAAAGCAGTCAATTTTCTCATAAGCAGTTAGTTTTGGTTACAGCCCCTGTTTCTACAGGGGCTATTTTATTTTTAAGCTGCCAGGGAGATTTATTTGCTTTACGAAGTCTGAATATGAGAGACCACCGATCACGGTAAAACGCTGCACCAATATTAAAGAATTATTAAAATTGTCCGGGTTGCTTGCGTAAAGTTCTCCACCACAGCCAGGCGCCGGCAATCAGCGCACCTACAGTATCTGCCATTATATCTTTAACATCGAATGACCGGTGGGATACGAGGCCCGAACCCTGCACATATTCAAGTGCGATCCCCAGGCCGGTTGTCAATACCACATCAGCCACTATGATTTGTTTTAAAACCCCGGGCGTGCGGTCAGATTGTCCATAATGCCAGCCCCAGAGCAATACATTCGTTCCAAATAAAATGACATGGACAAGTTTATCAAGATTGGGAATGCTGAAAATGCCTTTCCCCGGAACCATCGAACCTGGAATACACAGGAGTATGATGATCAAAACGGTCCAGCAAACAGGAAAAAATTTATAAGCAATACTTTTTCTGATCAGTGGCAGCATACAAGGCCGGAAGATATATTAAAATTGTGATTATACTGCTACGAACCGTGAGCTAAACTTTACCGAGCACGTATAATTTTTCCATGGTAGGAGTGACACTTCCACCTTTTTTCTCCAGTGTAATGGCAAAAGCCTGAGCCCTGGGAATATTTTTCATTTTTACCAGCCCCGGGCCTTCCTTAATGTCAAACACACCCGCATCCACTGGCTTACCGTCCACCAGCGCCCAAAGCTGGTACTGCTGATTTTCTGAAGGTGGGGGAAGTACGTTTACAGACAAATACACATTTCTGGTAACAGTATCCCAGTAAACAGTTGTCAGGCTGTTTGCATCCGGACCTTTAGGGTTAGCTGGCATCCTGATGATAACCATATTGGGATCTTTCATGTACCCCACGGCCTTTTCATAATCAAGTAATTTGGTTTGTAATACCTGGTTATGAGAAGCCAGCTCAGTCTGGCTGGCCAGTAACTGGTCGTATAAATTATTGAAGGATTTATATTTATCGAAGAAGTAAAAATTAAGACCCGTGCTGATAAGAAGAAGGATCACTGCGGCGGCGGCAAAATAACGCTGCCAGCCGGACATTGCCACCACTCCGGTTTTATTTTTAGAGGGCATTTGGGCAACGAGGGATTGAACAGACCCAATGTTTTCCTGGTCTTTTTCCATATCTATAGCTGCAAAGATCCTGCTCTTCAGGTTGCGCGAAGGCTGCACCTGGTTGAGCATTGCATATTGCTCCAGTGAAATTTCAAAAGTCTCCCTTGCCTCCCTGATCTCAGGATAACTGACACACGTACGCTCAAACTCTTCCCGCTCAGCAGGGTCGGCCAGTCCTAAAACATAGCTTTCGATTATTCCACTTGATATGTATTCCTTTGTGTTCACTTCAGATATTCTCTTAATTGCATTAAAGCATTTCTTATCCTTGTTTTTACAGTGCCCAAAGGTATATTTTCGATCTCTGAAATTTCTTCATGTGTGTAGCCCTTAAAATAGGCTAACTCTATTAATACTCTGTGTTCTTTTTTCAACCTCTCCAATATTTTTCTGAACCCTATATGGTCAATGTTCAATCCTTCAATTCTTCCCCCCGCATTCCAGTCTTCATGTTCCGGCATCATCTGATTTTTCTGGCTGTTCTGGTAACTCTTCGAACGTAATGTATCAATAGAAGCATTGCGAGCGATGTTCAGCATCCACGTAAATAAACGACCCTTGCCAGGATCGTAACTTTCAATCTTCCTCCAGATGTTTATAAACACTTCCTGAAGAACGTCATTCGCCAGTTCCAGGTCAGTTACTATCTGCGATATGATAGTATAGAGCGAGCCTGAGTAGTTATCATATAAATAACCAAAGGCCTTGTCATCTCTGCTTTTAAGCAAAGAAACCAGTTGATGTTCGGTATAAGTATTAGTGTTTCCCAAAAGTATTACCCCTTCACCTTCAAGATAATGAAAAAACTATGCTAGGGTTAACTTTCAAATTATATACGGAATAAGAATTTCACTGGATTTATACCCCGGCTACACTGCCGTACGCTGCTGCGTCCATAAGCTCAGTGACATCTGCTATATTATTCACCTTGATTTTCACCATCCACCCCTGCCCGTAAGGATCGGAATTTACCAGTTCCGGCTGCGCCGCTAATGCCGGGTTCACTTCGAGGATAGTCCCCGATATGGGGAGAAAAAGATCAGAAACTGTCTTAACGGCTTCCACCGTTCCGAAAACGGTTTCAGATTCCAGCGGCTTGCCAACGGTTTCTATTTCTACATAAACAATGTCGCCGAGTTCTTTTTGCGCAAATTCGGTGATCCCGACAGTTGCGATGTCTCCCTCTAGTTTGACCCATTCATGATCCTTGGTGTAGCGAAGTGTGTCCGGAAAATTCATAACGTGGTTTTAGTGATGCAAGATTACAAAATATGTCTGTTAAAAATCAACTCCGTCAAAGTAAAGAAGCACATGATCTTTGATAAAGTTTTCCTGCTCGATCATGTTCATGACAGGGATTTCCTTCAACTGGGTAAAATGCGGCCAGCCATCGTCGTCAGTCCCGTTGAGCTGGTAAAAGCCGCTTCGGGAGAGCAGTGAGCAAACAGCAACATGCATCAGATCCTGCTTTTGTTCTTTAGTAAATTTGTCTCTGATGTTGCCGAATTCCTGGATGCCGACAAGAAATAAAATGCCTTCCAGATCAGGCTTTTTGCCAAAACGATCGATCATCTTCGCTTCCAGGTTCCACCATCTCGTCTGCAGGTCGTCTTGTATGTGCATTCAGCAAAGATAAGATCACAATAGGTTCAATATATTTGCGGGAAATAAAGGATAATGCTGCAACTCAGTTATATAAGGCAAAATGTGGAGCTGGTAAAAGAAAGGCTGGCGTTGAAAAATTTCAAAACCGTTACTCTCGTGGATGAAATAATCGTACTGGACAGTAAAAGAAAGGATCTGCAGCAACAAAGCGAATCCATCCAGTCTGATGCAAATGCCTTATCCCGGGAAATCGGGCAATTAATTTCCCGGGGACTAAAGGATGAGGCTGCGGAAATAAAAAAGCGTGTGGAGGAGCTGAATAACGCTGCCGCACCTGTTAAAAAAGAGCTCGCCGATTCCGATAAGCTTCTCGACGAAATGCTTGTAAAACTTCCCAATCTCCCTTCAGCCAAAGTACCTCCCGGGAAAACTCCTGAAGACAACGTCAATATCCGTGAAGGCGGCCCTATGCCTTCATTGCCTGAAAACGCCCGACCCCATTGGGAACTGGCAAAACAATACAAACTGATCGACTTTGAACTGGGTAACAAGGTCACCGGAAGCGGCTTTCCTTTTTACACCGGACAGGGGGCAAAGCTCCAGCGCTCCCTCATCCAATATTTTCTTGATTATAATACCACCGCAGGCTACCTGGAATACGTGCCTCCTTTTATGGTCAATGAAGCGTCTGCCTATGGTACTGGCCAGCTTCCCGATAAAGAGGGACAGATGTATCACGCTACTGTTGATAATTTATATCTTATTCCAACCGCCGAGGTACCCATCACCAATATTTACCGTGATGAAATCATTAAAGAAAGCGACCTGCCGGTGAAAATGACCGCCTACACGCCGTGTTTCCGGCGTGAAGCGGGCAGCTATGGAAAAGATGTCCGCGGACTCAACAGGCTGCATCAGTTCGATAAAGTCGAGATCGTTCAGCTGGTTGACCCGGAAAAAAGTTATGATGTGCTGGATGAAATGGTGGCCCATGTGGAAAATCTTATCCTTTCCCTGGAACTTCCTTATCGCATCCTGCGGTTATGCGGCGGTGATATGGGCTTTGCTTCCGCGCTTACGTATGATTTTGAAGTGTACAGCGCCGCGCAGGATAAATGGCTGGAAGTCAGCTCTGTCAGTAATTTCGAATCCT
>Ga0209512_1001629_pt1 | contig 26811 bp, 26 predicted proteins | sample frozenSSSSmetaG_FD_184142 | JGI IMG/M metagenome (GOLD analysis project Ga0209512, IMG submission 184142) | Glacier valley bacterial and archeal communities from Borup Fiord, Nunavut, Canada, to study Microbial Dark Matter (Phase II) -... | ecosystem: Environmental > Aquatic > Freshwater > Ice >...
GTCGTCGGGGCCCAGCGCCGCGACGAGCTCGAGCATGCGCGCGGACGCGCGCTCGCCGGACTCGTCGGGCACCGGGTGGCCGGCCTCGACGACTTCGATGTGGCGCGTCTCGAGGCCGTGCGCGTAGCGCGTCACGACGATGCCCGACAGCGACACGTCGGGCCACGCGCGTTCGACCGCGAGCGCCATGCTCGCCGCGGCCTTGCCGCCACCGATCACGACGACACGCCCCCGTGGCTTCGGCGGCAGGTGATCCGCGATGAACGGCACCGCGCCGAGCGGGTCGGCGGCGGCGAGCGCCGCGTCGAAGCTGGCGCGTACGAGGGTTCGGCCGTCGAGGGTCATGGTCGGGGATCAGTGGTGGGGCGGGTCCGCGATTATGCGCAATGCGCGCCGCGACTAGAATCCGGTCTGGCGTTCATCCCTCGCATCCCGAAAGCGGCAATGACTCTTCTCATCGTGGGACTCGTCCTCTTCCTCGGCGTCCATTCGGTGTCGATCGTGGCGCCGCGCTGGCGGATGGAGCAGGTGGCGCTGCGCGGCGAGAAGCGCTGGAAGGGCCTTTACTCGATCGTCTCGCTCGTCGGCTTCGTGCTGCTGGTCTACGGCTACGTGCTGAGCCGTCACGACCCAATCGTGCTGTACAACCCGCCGACCGCGCTGCGGCACCTGACGCTCCTGTTGATGCTGCCGGTCTTTCCGCTGCTGTTCGCGTCGTCGCTGCCCGGACGCATCAGCGCCGCCGTCAAGCATCCGATGCTGCTGGCCGTGAAGATCTGGGCCTTCGCGCATCTGCTGGCCAACGGCACGCTGGGCGACACGATCCTGTTCGTCGCCTTCCTCGCGTGGGCCGTGATCGACCGCATCTCGGTCAAGCGGCGGCCTGCCGCGCTGTCGCACGGCAAGCCGCTGCCGCCGGCGCGAGCGATGAACGACGTGATCGCGGTGGTCGGCGGGTTGATCACGTACGTCCTGTTCATCCTCTTCCTGCACCGCTGGTTGATCGGCGTATCGCCGATCGGGTGAGGCCGCAAGTCCCGCAAAGCGAAAGAGCCGCGAACGCGGCTCTTTTCGTCTCGACCCCTGCGGTCGCTTAATGCGTGAGGATCTTCGACAGGAAGGTCTGCGCCCGCTCGGACCGCTGCGTGTTGAAGAACTCGTCCTTCGTGCAGTCCTCGACGATGATGCCCTTGTCCATGAAGACGATGCGGTTGGCCACCTTGCGGGCGAAGCCCATCTCGTGCGTGACGACCATCATCGTCATGCCTTCGGCCGCCAGCGACACCATCACGTCGAGCACCTCGTTGACCATCTCGGGGTCGAGCGCCGAGGTCGGCTCGTCGAACAGCATCGCGATCGGGTCCATCGACAGCGCGCGGGCGATCGCCACGCGCTGCTGCTGACCGCCGGAAAGCTGGCCCGGGAACTTGGCCTTCTGCGCGATCAGGCCCACGCGGTCGAGGTACTTGAGGCCCTTGGCGCTGGCCTCGGCCTGCGAGCGGCCCATCACCTTGACCTGCGCGATCGTCAGGTTCTGCTCGATCGTCAGGTGCGGGAACAGTTCGAAGTTCTGGAACACCATGCCGACCCGCGCGCGCAGCTTCGGCAGGTTGGTGCCCTTGGCCGACAGCGACGTGCCGTCGACCACGATGTCGCCCTTCTGGAACGGCTCCAGCGCGTTGACGGTCTTGATCAGCGTCGACTTGCCCGAGCCCGACGGCCCGCACACGACGATGACTTCGCCCTTCTCGACCTTGGTCGTGCAGTCGGTCAGTACCTGGAACGTGCCGTACCACTTGCTCACGTCCTTGATTTCGATCATTGGCATAAGACTGGTCCTGGGTGACGAACGGGGCGTGCGGGCAGCCGTGCAAACGCGCTCAGCGGATGATCGCGACCTTCTTCTGCAGCAGCTTGACGAGCCGCGACAGCGAGAAGCAGATCACGAGATAGACGACGGCCACGGTGAGGTACATCTCGGTCGGCCGGAAGTCGCGGTTGCTGACCTTGTCGGCCGCGCCGAAGAAATCGGTGGCGCCGATCGCGTAGACCAGCGACACGTCCTGGAACAGCACGATGGTCTGTGTGAGCAGCACCGGCAGCATGTTGCGGAACGCCTGCGGCAGCACGATCAGCTTCATCACCTGGCTGTAGGTGAAGCCCATCGCGTAGCCCGCGCCGACCTGGCCACGCGGGATCGACTGGATGCCCGAGCGCATGATCTCGGAGAAGAACGCCGCCTCGAAGATCGTGAACGTGTAGTACGCGGAGCGATCGGCGCCGACCGGCTGCGGACGGCCGGTGAAGAAGCCGATCAGGATCGGCGCGATCAGGTAGAACGCGAGCAGCACGAACACCAGCGGGATCGAGCGGAACAGGTTGACGTAGCCGGCCGCGAACAGCGACAGCGGCTTGATCGGCGACAGGCGCATCAGCGCGAGCAGGGTGCCGAGCAGCACGCCGCCGATCGTGCCGACGACGGTGACCTGGACGGTGTATTGCAGGCCCTTGGCGAGATACGGCCAGTTGGACCAGATCTCGTTCCAGTCGAAGCCGCTCATTTGCCGCCACCCGTGATGAAGCCCGGCACCGACGAGCGACGCTCGATGAACGCCAGGATGCGGTTGATGGTCATCGCCAGCGCGGTGTAGAGCACGATCGTGACGATCGTGATCTCGAACACCTGCGAGGTCTTCTCGATGATCTGCTTGTACTGGAAGTACAGCTCCATCATGCCGACGGCATACGTGACGGCCGAGTTCTTGAAGACGTTCATGCACTCCGACGTCAGCGTCGGGATGATGATGCGAAACGCCATCGGCAGGCGGACGTAGCGGTAGGTCTGCCACTCGGTGAGGCCGACGGCGAGCCCCGCGAAGCGCTGGCCGCGCGACAGCGTGTTGATGCCCGACTTGACCTGCTCGGAGATGCGCGCGGCGGTGAACAGCCCGAGCCCGCCGATGGCGATGATCCAGTCGGGCAGCTTCTGCTTCATGAAGTCGCCCGCGCCCTTGGGCAGCAGCTCGGGCAGCACGAAGAACCAGAGGAACAGCTGGACGATCAGCGGGATGTTGCGGAACAGGTCGATGTACAGGTCGCCGATGAACACCAGCACCTTGCTCTGCGTGGTCCGCATCACGCCGAGGATCGAACCCAGGAAGAGCGCGATGATCAGCGCGCCGAGGCCGACGGTGATCGTCCAGCCGAGCCCCGACAGGATCCACTGCCAGTAGCGCAGCCCGTCGTCGGTCTCGGAGAAGAAGAACGTCCAGTCCCAGTGGTACTTCATGCGTCACCGCCGGGGAGCCGGCGACCTCCTCAAGATCTGCGCTCGAACGGGTGGCGCGGCGCAACGTTCCGCCGCGCCGGCACCCGACATGAAAAGGGGAGCTTGCGCTCCCCTGAGGTGGATCCGATCAGACGCCCTTGTCGGAAGGGTTCTTCCACGCGTCGCGCGTCTCGGCCGACAGCGGGTAGTTGATCGTGATGTTGCGCGGGGGGATCGGGGTCAGCAGCCACTTGGTGTAGAGCTTCTCCATCTCGCCCGAGTTGAACATGCCGATCACCGTCTTGTCGACGATGGCCTTCATCTGCGGGTCATCCTTGCGGAACATGATCGCGTAGTTCTCGGTCTTGAGCGGCTCGCCGACAACCGCGAAGTCGGCGGGGTTCTTCGCGTTGGCGACGAGACCGGCCAGCAGGATGTCGTCCATCACGAAGGCCGCGGCACGACCGCTCTCGACCTGCAGGAAGCTGTCGCCATGGTCCTTGCCGTACGCGCTCTTGATCGAGATGCTCGCGGTGCGCACGTTGCTCTTGATCAGTGCGTCCGACGTGGTGCCCGAGGTCGTGACGACGGTCTTGTCCTTCAGGTCGGCGAAGGTCTTGATACCCGAATCGGCGCGCACGACCATCCGCACGCTGTAGCGGAAGATGTCCGGCGAGAACGCGACCTGCTTGGCCCGGTCGGTCGTGTTGGTGGTGGAGCCGCACTCCATGTCGACGGTGCCGCCCTGGACGAGCGGGATGCGGTTCTGCGACGTGACGCCGACGGTCTCGACCTTGAGGTCGGGGATCTTCAGCTGCGTCTTGATGGCTTCGACGATCTTGTTGCAGATGTCCATGCTGTAGCCGACGGGCTTCTGGTTGCCGTCGAGGTACGAGAAGCCGATCGACGAATCGCGGGTGCCGAGCGTGATCGTCTTCGTCTCGGCCACCTTTTTCAGCGTGCCGTCGAGCGCTTGCGCCTGCGCGGCAGCGCCGGCGGCGATGAAGCCGACACCGGCGAGGCAGAGTGCGATACGGGGGAAATTCATGGAGCAACTCCTGTGAGGAAAGCGGTCGAGTGCGACAGGAAAGTGTAACGAAAGGGGTATCGCTTTCCACTGAGGGTTTGTACGCAGGATTCGGGCCCGCTCGCGGGGACGGCGCACGGAGTGCAGGGAGCCGGTTCAACGGAGGCATCGCGTCCGCGATGCGCGGCGCCAAGTCGCTATCGCAGGACGCCCGGGTGACCGACCGGTCCTGGCGGCGACGATCGCGCGGCTTGCCAGCGGCGCTGCGAGGCGCCCATCGCCAGCACACGGCCGATGCGTCCGAGCAGATCGAGGAAGACCGACAGGAACAACGGCAGCGACGGGGCGACGAACAGCGAGAACATCAGGGCCGGCACGCGCCACAGGCACTGGACGGCCTCGGTCCTGATGCACGCGTCGCCGATGCCGCTGGTCCCGCGCAGGTATCTGAGAATGGGGCGGACGTGACACAGCGGCAACACGACAGCCGCCACCAAATAGGTGCACCAGAGCACCTGCTGCCACGTCCCGAGCTCACCGCGGGGCTGACCTAACCATGGATTCATGCTAATTTTTCCTTCGGTTCGACGGGTCGTATCCGTCATGAGGCGGGCGCGTCCCCGCCTGCTTGGGCTGCCGACCGGACGCTTGAGCGGGATGCGTGACCCCGCACCGGTCGGGCGCCTGTTCAATCGGATTCTTCGCAGCGAAACCGCCACGCTCGCCGGGCGCGCGCGAGCGGGGCGGTCGGCCGGTCGACGGCACGCGGGCGTGGCGGGTTTTTCGGCCGGATCCCGATTGCGCTTGGGGGCGCGCCGCGCCCGGGGAGGCACTGCGCGATGACGCTACCGGATCCAGAGGCCTGGAAACAGCTCAGCCCGCTGCTGGACGAACTGCTGGACTCCGACGACGAGGCGCGCGCGCTGCGACTCGCGGAACTGCGCTCGCGCGATCCGGCGCTCGCGCAGCGGATCGAGTCGCTGCTGAGCGCGTCCGATCCGGTCAAGGCATCGGGCTTCCTCGCCGGCAACGCCGGCGGCGATGCTGCCGCGCCGACGGACCTCGGCGGCAAGCGGATCGGTGCCTATGTGATCGAGGCATCGCTCGGGGCCGGCAGTACCGGCAGCGTTTGGCGTGCCCGCCGTGCCGATGGCCGCTTCGACGGCGCCGTTGCGGTCAAGCTGCTGCACCTGTCGCTGATCGGTCGCGCCGGGGCCCTGCGTTTCGAACGCGAAGGCCGCATCCTCGCGCGCGTCGTTCATCCGAACATCGCGCGTCTGCTCGACGCCGGCGTGACGGCGGAGGGCCAGCCCTATCTCGTGCTCGAGCTGGTGGCCGGCGAACGCATCGACCAGCACTGCAACGCGTTGCAGCTGGACGTGGACCAGCGGCTGAAGCTGTTCGCCGACGTGTTGGCCGCCGTCTCGCACGCGCACAGTCATCTCGTCATTCATCGCGACATCAAGCCGAACAACATCCTCGTTGCGGCCGATGGAACCGTGAAGCTGCTCGACTTCGGGATCGCGAAGCTGATCGGCGACGAAGCCGAGGCGAACGCCATCACGCTCGATGGTCGGAGCGTCCTGACGCCGGAATACGCAGCCCCCGAGCAGTTGCAGGGCGGACCGATCACCACCGCGACCGACGTCTATGCGCTGGGCGTGCTGCTGTACCGGCTCCTGACCGGCCTTCATCCGACCGGCGGCGACACGGCCACGGCGAGCACGGCCGAACTGATGCGTTCGACGCTCGACGACGAGCCGGTGGGCCTCGTGAACGCGCTCGACCGCGCCGCCCCCGACACGTTGCAGCAGATGGGCAACGCGCGTGGCACGACGCCGTCCCGCTTGCGCCGTCGACTGGAAGGCGACCTCGAGAACATCGTCAGCCGCACGTTGCAGAAGCGCCCGGACGATCGGTATCGGACGGTGACGGCGCTGGCCGAGGATGTCCGCAGGCATATCGCCCACGAGCCGGTGAGCGCGCGGCCGGACTCGTGGTCGTACCGGTGCGCGAAGTTCGTGCGCCGGCATCGTGCGATGGTGGCCGCAGGACTCGCGGTGGTCCTCGCGGTCGCGTTGGGCCTGGTCGGCACCGCGACGCAGGCACGCCGGGCCGATGCGCAGGCGGTGCAAGCGCGCCACGAACGCGACAAGGCGCTGCTTCAGCTCGCGTACACGAAGTCGAGCAGCGACTTCATCGCCTTCCTGTTGAGCGAGAGCCTGGACAAGCCCTTCACCACGGCCGAGCTGCTGGAGCGTGCGGAGCCTGTCCTCCAGCGGGAGTTCGCCGGCGCCCCGGCGCAACGTGCGCATCTGCTGACGGAGCTCGCCGGCCTTCATCTGACCGGGACGAACCTCAAGAAGGCGGAGTCGCTGCTCGTCAGCGCCCGAGCGGCCGCGAAGGAGGTCCCGGATGTGTCGTTGCAAGTCGGCATCGAGTGTCTCGTCGCTTACCTGCACGGGCTCAACGATGCGTTCGAAGCGGCGCAGAAAACCTTCGATGCCGTGTTCGAACAGATCCGCACCGCGCCCGATGTCGATCGCGCGCTGGTCGGGCAATGCCTCCAGTTCCGCGGCGACGTCGCCGACATGCGTGGAGACACGCCGGCCGCATTCGCCGACCTCCAGGCCGCGCTGGGCGCCATCAGGGATCCGAAGATCGAGGATCGTACCCAGGCCATCTCGACCCGGAACTCGTTCGGGATCCTGCTCGGAAAGATGGGCCGGCCGGCTGCAGCGGCCGCCGAGTTCCGCAACGCGCTGGCCGAGCTCGAGGACATGGGCCGCGGACGGACGATGATGGCGGGCGCCATTCAGCAGAACATGGCGGTGCTGCTGTCGCGGGCCGGCCAGAGCGCGGCGTCGTTCGAAGCCGACCGGCGAGCGCTGGACATCGCGCGGGGCTTCGATGGGGTCACGCCGAGTCTCGAGTCGAACTATGCCGCCGACCTCGTCGAACTGGGCCGTGTGCAAGAGGCGATCCCGCTGATCGAGCATGCGATCGCCGGGGCGAAGTCACGCGGCGACCGACGTACCGCCGCCAACATCGCGATCCAGGGCGCGCGAGCGTGGTGTCTGAGCGGTGACCTGCCCCGCTGCGCGACCATCGCGTCGGCGGGAAAATCCGAACTGGTCGCGCTGCTGCCGGCGGGGCATGCGTCGTTCGGCAACGTGGCGTTGTGCGAGGCCCGGCTGGCTCTCGCGCACGGCGATCTGTCGCAGGCTCGTGCCCGTCTGCGCGAGGCCGAAGCGATCTTCGCGGCGGCGACCGAGCAGGGCCGGCCCCGGATCCGGGTCCTCACGCTGCTGGCGCGTGTGGAGCTTCGACTGGGTGACCTCGACGCTGCGGAGGCCGATGCGGCACGCGCGACGGCCCAGGCGCGCGAGGCGCTGGCGGGCTTCGACCACAGCGAGTGGCTGGGTAGCGCACTCGTCGCGCAGGGCATGGTTCAGCACGCACGGGGTCAGCACACGGCGGCCGAGGCTTCGTGGCGGGCGGCGCTGGTCGAGCTCGAGGCCGCTGCCGGGGACGCGGCGACCGCCACGGTCGAGGCCCGGTCGTTGTTGCGGGCCGATGGCACGATGAACCTGTCGAACATGGCGACTGCCGCGATGCGGTAGCCCTTGGGACGAAAGCGAGGATGGGATGACGACTTCCACGGAAACGACGCTGGATACGCTGTGTGCCAGGTTCGGCGCCGAGGTCGACGGCGATGCCGCGGGAGACGCCGCGGGTGATGCGGACTCGCAAGTCGGCCTCCTGTTCACGACGCTGTACGACGATCTTTGCCGGCTTGCCCGTCGCGAAGTGCGACGCAACGGCGCCCAGGACTTTGCCGGCACCGGGACGCTCGTCCACGATGCATGGCTGGACATCCGGCGCAGGCCGTCCCTCGCCTTCGACGAGCCGGGTCGATTCCTCGCCTACGCGGCCCGCACGGTGCGCGGCCTGGTCATCGACCGCGTCCGTGCGCGGCATGCGCAGAAACGGGGCAGCGGACTGATCACCGCCTTCGACACGCAGGACGCCGATCGCATCGCCGAGCCCGAGCTGCCGTCCGGGATCGGCGAGGCACTCGACGAACTGGCGGTCCTCGAGCCGGAACTGGCGCAGGTCGTGGACCTGAAGTTCTTCTGTGGCTTCACGCTTGTGGAAATCGCCCGCATGCAGGGCACTTCCGAGCGCACGGCACAGCGCCAGTGGGAGAAAGCGCGCCTGCTGCTGTACCGCGCCTTGAGCGACCGCTGATCGCCGGACAGGAGGGCTGGATCCGGCGCCTGTCGGCTTTCACGTCGGGTTTGCGATTACCCCACTGCGTGCCGGCGTCCGGTCACGTCGGGGGCGGGACCTGTGCGGTCACCGGCCTTCGCAGCCATCGAGCCCTGCGCGCATGCCGGCGCACGGCCCAAACCGTCAGGAGCATCACCATGCCGTTCATCAATGTGAAAGTCATCGAAGGCGTCTTCTCGTCCGAGCAGAAGGTCCGGATCATCAGCGAACTCACGGACGCCATGGTCCGGATCGAAGGCGAAGCGATGCGACCCGTCACCTGGGCGGCCGTCGAGGAAGTCCGCAGTGGTCACTGGGCGATCGGCGGCAAGCCGCTGACGACCGCGGACGTGCAGACGCTGGCCGCGACGCCGCACGTCAAGTCCGCATAGATCGGTGGCTGCGGGGGCCGCTGGGCGAGGGCCCCTGCACTGCCGTCGAGTCCCATCCGATCTGCGGCCTCGCAGCGCAGGCGCGCGTCCGTGTCGCGCGCGTGCATGAACCCGACGCGCGATGTTTCCCGAGCACTGCCCTGGCGGCAATCGCACCCCGATTGCGATTGTGAAGACGACGACTCGCTTCGAGTCGCGTCCCAACTCCAGGAGAAAATCAGTGAACCCCAACCTTTCGACGTTTCGTCCCCGATTCCTCGCCGCCTCGCTGCTCGCGATAGGCGTCGCCACGCAGGCGCAGGCGCTGCCCTTCATCGACGCGAGCAACGACTTCCTGCCGACGTTCATCGGTGCCCGGGATGCCGATCTCGACGTGGTGCAGGCCGACGTGGTGATCGATCCGGAAGCGCAGACCATCACGTTCTCGGGGACGGTCAACGGCAACATCGACCGCAAGTCGCAAAAGCTCTACGTCTTCGGCGTCGATCGGGGCCGTGGTTCCGCGGGTCGCGACCTCGTGTTCCAGGGCGCGGCGGGCGGCGAGCCGAAGATCGGCAGCAACGTGCTGTGGGATGCGGCGGCGGTCCTGACCGCCGGTGGCCAGGCGCTGTTCTTCGACGCGCTGAACCCCGGCTTCGTGCCGCAGCCGAACGTGGTCGTCACGATCAACGGCAATCAGATCGCGGCCACGTATCCCCTCGCCCTGTTCGCATCGCAGGGATCGCGGTTCAAGGAGTACACGTACAACCTGTGGCCCCGCGCTGCCGCATCGCTCGCCAACACGGTCGTCCCCGACTTCGCGCCGGACAACGGCAACGCGCCGGTCAGCATCGCCGGCAAGCAGTTCAAGTTCGACCTCGCGCGCTCGGCCAAGGTGACCGATGCGAACTGCCTGCGTGACGCGCGGGCGGAGGTCCGCATCCGTTCCGAAGGCCCGGTCGAGGTGATGGACCTCTCGGTGCAGGGGCTGCCGCCGAAGACCGATTTCGACGTCTTCCTGATCCAGGTGCCCAACGCGCCGTTCGGCATGGCCTGGTACCAGGGCGACATCGAGACCAACCAGCAAGGCCGCGGGCATCAGACTTTCGTCGGTCGTTTCAGCGAGGAGACGTTCGTCGTCGCGCCGGGCAACGCCCTCGCGCCGCAGGTGCATCACAACGCGTTCCCGGACGCGCAGTCCAACCCGTCCACCGGCCCGATCCACACGTTCCACGTGGGCGTCTGGTTCAACTCCCCGGCCGACGCGGCGAAAGCGGGCTGCCCGAAGGACACGACCCCGTTCAACGGCGAGCACGACGCCGGCATCCAGGTGTTGAGTTCGCGGAACTTCGTCGATCAGCGCGGGCCGTTGCTGAACGTGAAGCCCTGACCGGAGGACCTGCGCGACGGCGTCAGATGGTCACGGGCGCCTCGTCGCGCACGGCCGGACCGGCGGACCGGTCCACGCTGTCGGACGGCGTGTCGCTCCGCTGGTCCGCCTGCTGCCGCGCCCACATCTTCGCGTAGACGCCGTCCCGGGCGACGAGCTCGCGATGCGTGCCGCGCTCGACGATGCGGCCCGCTTCGAGCACGAGGATCTGGTCGGCGTCGACGATCGTCGACAGGCGGTGCGCGATGACCAGCGCCGTATGGTCGGCCGCGATGGCGCGCAGTTCGGACTGGATCGCGAGCTCGGCCTTCGAGTCGAGCGCCGACGTGGCCTCGTCGAAGATCAGGATCGCCGGGTTCTTCAGCAACGTGCGCGCGATCGCGACGCGCTGCTTCTCGCCGCCCGACAGCTTGAGGCCGCGCTCGCCGACCGTGGTCTCGTAGCCGTCGGGAAGCGACGTGACGAAGTCGTGGATGTACGCGGCCTTCGCCGCCGCCTCGATCTCGCCGGGCTTCGTCGCGTCGACGCCGCCGGCGCGGCCGTAGCCGATGTTGTAGCCGATCGAGTCGTTGAACAGCACCGTGTCCTGCGGGACGATGCCGATCGCCGCGCGCAGCGACGACTGCGTCACCGCGCGGATGTCCTGGCCCGCGATCGTGATCGCGCCGGCACCGACGTCGTAGAAGCGGAACAGCAGCCGGGCCAGCGTCGACTTGCCCGAGCCGCTCGGCCCGACCACGGCCACGGTCTGTCCGGCCCCGATCTCGAAGTCGACGTCGAAGAGGATCTGGCGCTTCTCGTCGTAGCCGAAGTCGACGTGCTCGAAGCGCACGGCCGGCGCCGGTGCGAGGTGCCCGATCGTCGCGAGCGCATCGGCCGCGACCGTGCCGCCCAAGACCTCGTCACTCAACTTCAGGGGCTTCGCACCGGTCGCATCGGCCACCTCGCGGTTCTGGTCGAGCAGCGTGAACATCCGGTCGACGTCGGCCAGGCTCTGCTTGATCTCGCGGTAGATCACGCCGAGGAAGTTGAGCGGGATGTAGAGCTGGATCATGAACGCGTTGACCAGCACCAGGTCGCCGAGCGTCATCGAGCCGTCGATCACGCCGACCGTGGCGCGCCAGATGATCAGCGTCACCGCGATCGCGATCAGCGCCGACTGCCCCACGTTGAGCATCGACAGCGAGGTCTGAGACTTGACGGCCGCCTTCTCCCAGCGCTGCATGCTCTCGTCGTAGCGCCGCGTCTCGTAGGCCTCGTTGTTGAAGTACTTGACCGTCTCGTAGTTCAGCAGCGAGTCGATGGCCTTGATGTTGGCCTTCGAGTCGAGCTCGTTCATCGTACGACGGAAGTGCGTGCGCCACTCGGTGACGACGATCGTGAAGCCGATGTAGATCACCAGCGCGATGCCAGTGATGATCGAGAACCACTTGTCGTAGCGCGTGACGAGGATGCCGAGGACCAGGCTCAGCTCGACCAGCGTCGGCAGGATGCTGTACAGGCTGAGACTGACCAGCGACGAGATGCCGCGGCTGCCGCGCTCGATGTCGCGCGTCATGCCGCCGGTCTGGCGATCGAGGTGGAAGCGCAGCGACAGCGCGTGCAGGTGCCCGAACACCTTCAGCGCCACGTTGCGCACGGCGCGCTGCGTGACCTTCGCGAAGACCAGTTCGCGCAGTTCGGTGAAGGTGGTCGTCGACAGGCGCAGCAGCCCGTACGCGATCAGCAGCGAGACCGGCAGCACCAGCACCGCGCCGGGCTCGGTCGGCTTGATCGACAGCGCGTCGACGATGTGCTTCAACACCAGCGGCACGCCGACGTTGCCGAACTTGGCTGCGATCAGGAACGCGAGCGCGAGCAGCACGCGACCCTTGAACTCCCACAGGTAGGGGAACAGCGACTTGATCACGCCCCACTCGGAGCGCGAACGTTGGGGCGCGGCGGTGGGCGGGAGGGTCGAAGGCGCGTGATGACGCATGGGCGATGGGCGGGCGAGGGGGGCTTGCGATCGGGTCGGCCCGCGAAATTCTGCTGCCGAACCCGCGATCTTCCTACAATTGCGCTCGCGGTCCCGTTTGCAAGGTTCGCGCGCGGTCCCTCACCCCCTTTCCCTCCCCGTCCCCGATGACCGATCTCCTGCAACCCGAACGTCCCGGCCTGCCCGCCAAGATGCCCACGCTGCGCGTGGTGCCGATGCCGTCGGACGCCAACATCCACGGCGATGTGTTCGGCGGCTGGATCATGGCGCAGGTCGACGTGGCTGGCGCGCAGCCCGCGGCGCGACGGGCCAACGGCCGCGTCGCGACGGTGGCCGTCAACTCGTTCGTGTTCAAGAACCCGGTGCTGGTCGGCGACCTGCTGTCGTTCTATGCGGAGATCGTCAAGGTCGGGACCACGTCGGTGACGGTGTTCGTCGAGGTCTATGCCGAGCGCAACCGCCTCGACGCCGAGGTCGTCAAGGTCACGGAGGCCACGCTGATCTACGTCGCGACCGACGAGAACCGCAAGCCCAGGCCGTTGCCGCCGCTCGCATCGTGAGCGGGAAGTTCGTGCCGGTCGCGCGCCTGCTCGACGACCTCGCAGCGGGACACGCCTCGTCGACCGCCCTCGTCGACTCCGCGCTGGCGGCGATCGACGATCGCGCCGGCGAAGGCGCCCGGGTCTTCACGAAGGTCTATCGCGAGCGGGCACGCACGACCGCCGCGGCGCGCGACGCGTCGCGCCATGCCGGCGTGGCGGGCGGACCGCTCGACGGCCTGCCGGTCAGCGTCAAGGATCTCTTCGACGTGGCCGGCGAACCGACCCGTGCCGGTTCGCGCTCGCGCGACGACGCGCCGCCGGCGACGGCCGACGCGGACGTCGTCGCACGACTGCGTGCCGCCGGCGCCGTCGTGGTCGGCAAGACGACGATGACCGAATTCGCGTACTCCGGCCTGGGCCTCAATCCGCACGACGGCACGCCGCGCTGCGCATGGGACCGTGACTTCGACGGCGGCCGCGGCCATGCGCCGGGCGGCTCGTCGTCCGGCGCCGGCGTGAGCGTCGCCGACGGCATGGCGGTGGCCGCGATCGGCACCGACACCGGCGGCTCGGTGCGCATCCCCGCAGCCTTCAACGGACTCGTCGGCTTCAAGCCCACCGCGCGGCGCGTGTCGACGGCCGGCTGCTTCCCGCTGTCGACCACGCTCGATTCGATCGGGCCGCTCGCGCCCACGGTGGACTGCTGTGCGCGGATCGACACGGTCCTCGCCGGCGAGGCGCCGCGGCCGCTGTCGCACGTCGCGGTTCGCGGGCTGCGCATCGGCCTGCTGCAGGACGTCGTGCTCGACGATCTCGATGTCGAGGTCGCGCATGACTTCGAGCGCACGGTGGCCGCGCTGTCGGCGGCCGGTGCGGTCGTCGAGCCGCTGCGGTTCGCGGCGCTCGCGCTGATGGACGTGATCAACGGCAAGGGAGGCTTCGCGGCCGCCGAGGCCTGGCATCTGCATCGCCGCGCGCTGCACACGCGCGAGGCCGACTACGACCCGCGCGTGGCGACGCGCATCCGTCGCGGCGCGGCGATGACCGCGGCCGACTATCTCGACGCGCTCGAGGCCCGTCGCGCGCTGATCGCCGCGTTCGGGGCCGCGTTCGGCGGCTACGACGCGTGGATCGCGCCGACCGTCGCGCGCATCCCGCCGTCGCTCGCGCTGCTCGAGCGCGACGACGCGGCGTACGGCGAGGCCAACTTCGCGATCCTGCGCAATCCGGCCATCGTCAACCTGCTCGACGGTTGTGCGATCACGCTGCCGGTCCATCGCTGGGGCGACGCGCCGGTGGGACTGATGCTGTTCGGCCCCGCGCTGCACGACCATGCCCTGCTGTCGATCGCGGCCGCAGTCGAGGCGCAGCTCGCGTCGCTGCGTTGATCGCGCGTCACAGGAACAGGTCGATCATCAGGTCCCTGGTGCCCGGCACGACCGCATACTGGTCCAGGTCCGTGATGCCGTGCGACGCGAGGAACTCGTCGTCGATGTAGAAGTGCCCGGTCTGGCCGGTCGACGCGAAGATCAGCGCGGCCGCATCGGCCAGGATCTCCGGCTTGCGACCCATCTCCGCCTTCACGCCCGGGATCATCGCGATCGCCGCGGTGGCGATCAGCGTGCGCGGCCACAGCGCGTTGACCGCGATGCCGTGCGGCCGGAACTCCTCGGCATGGCCGAGCACGCACATGCTCATCCCGTACTTGGCCACCGTGTACGCGACGTGCGCGCCGAACCACTTCGGGTCCATGTTCAGCGGCGGCGACAGCGTCAGCACGTGCGGATTGCGACCCGCGGCGGCCGACTGCTTCAGGTACGGCAGCGCGGCCTGCGTGCACAGGTAGGTGCCGCGCACGTTGACGCCGAACATCAGGTCGAAGCGCTTCATCGGCGTCGCATCGGTGGGCGTCAGGCTGATGGCGCTCGCATTGTTGACGAGGATGTCGATGCCGCCGAAGCGTTCGGCCGTCTTCTTCATCGCATCGAGCACCGACGCCTCGTCGCGGATGTCGGTCTGCAGCGGCAGCGCCTTCCCCCCGGCGGCCTCGATCTCCGCGGCGGCCGTGTAGATCGTGCCCGGCAGCTTCGGGTTCTCCTCGACGGTCTTGGCGGCGATCGCGACGTTGGCGCCTTCGGCCGCGGCGCGCTTGGCGATCGCGAGGCCGATGCCCCGCGAGCCGCCGGAAATGAAGAGGGTCTTGTTCGCGAGCGTCATCGGTCGTTCTCCTGGAGTGTTCTCTCGGGCTTGCGGGTGAAGGCGTTGCCGTTCGCGCGGGCGACGACGGCGTGGATGCGGTGGCCCGACGGCGTGCTGGTCGCCTCTGCCGAATGCAGGATCGTCATGCCGTCGAGCGCGTCGAGGACCAGCGTCGCGTCGAAGGCCGTGTACAGGCGGCCGCGTTCGTCGCGCCGGTCGACGTCGCCGACGCGCCAGCTCAGGTACAGCGTGCCGTCGGCCACCAGGATGCGTCGCAGGTGGTCGATGGCGGGCGCGATGGCTTCGCGCGGGAGGTGCATCAGCACCGTCTCGCAGACGACGCTGTCGAAGGTGCGCGGCGAGATCTCGTGCAGGTCGGGCAACGACGTGCGCTCGAAGCGCCAGTCCGGATAGCGCGCCTGCGCCTCGGCCAGCAGCGCGTCGCTCGCGTCGAAGCCGACGCACGGGTAGCCGTGGCGGTTGAGCCAGTCGACGTCGCGGCCGCTGCCGCAGCCGATGTCCGCCGCGAAGCCGCCGTCGGCGCCGCAGCGGAAGTGCGCGCGCACCGCGTCCTGCAGGTCGGTCGGCGGCGGTTGCGCGAGCCAGTCTTCGGCGTAATCCGCCGCGAACGCGTCGTAGGCCGCCAGGGTCTCGACATCGACGGTCATTCAGTTCACGCGAACTGCTTGAAGTCCGGCTTGCGCTTCTCGAAGAACGCCGAGAACGCCTCCTTCGCCTCCGGCGCGCCGAGCATCTCGCGGAAGGCCGCGCCTTCCTTCTGCATGCGCGCCGCCACGTCCGGGGCCGCGTCGCCCTTCATCAGCCACTTCGTCGTGCGGATCGACGTCGTCGGCAGCGAGGCGAGCTTGACCGCCTGCGCGCGCGCATGGGCGACCACCGCGTCGTCGTCCAGCACCTGGTTGACGAAGCCCATGGCCAGCGCCTCGTCGGCGCCGAAGGCCTCGCCGAGCAGCAGCTTGGCGGCCGCGTGGCGAAAGCCGATCAGCTGCGGCAGCAGCAGGCTGGACGCGGCCTCGGGGCAGATGCCGAGCTGCACGAACGGCATCGAGAACTTCGCGCTGCGGCCGGCGTACACCAGGTCGCAATGCAGCAGCATCGTCGTGCCCACCCCGACCGCGGCGCCGCGCACGGCCGCGACGATCGGCTTCTGCGCGGTGCTGATCGCCTGCAGGAACTGGAAGACCGGGCTGTCGTCGCCGTGCGGCGGCGACTTCATGAAGTCCTCGAGGTCGTTGCCGGCCGTGAAGATCTCGGGCTGCCCGACGATCAGGATCGCGCGTACGCCCGGGTCGGTGTCGCCCCCGTGCAGCGCGTCGGCCAGAGCCTGGTACATGGCGGCCGTGATCGCGTTCTTCTTCGCGGGCCGGTTGAAGGTGATCGTCAGTACGTCGTCTTCGATGCTGGAGAGGATGTCCATGGCTTTCGCGGTGTGGAATGAAGGACGCCGACGTCAGTTCAGGCGCTGGCGATAGCTGACGGCGTACGCCGGGAATCGGGCGGCGAGGACCGGATCGTCCGACGCCTCGATCCCCGCCGGCAGGTTCACCGGATTGAAGAGGATGGCCTTCTGGTCCTTGACCTGGTCCTTCGAGACGGCCGTCAGCGCGAGGGTACCGAGCTCGACGATCTGGCGATCGTCGGGCCACACCTGCGTGCCGTCGGTGGTCGAGTCGCCGTCCTTCGCCACCTGCACGACGAGCCGGAACCTGACCGGGCCCTTCGCGATGCGCGTCGGGAGCTCGTCCATCAGGTAGGTGGGCGACGTGGCCTTGGCCGCGGCCTCGTCGAGCCCCTGCTCGCCGGCGGCCGGCAGCATCCGGTAACGCCCGTAGTGCGTCACGCCCTTCGCGTTGTTGAACTTGAACGCGTTGACGCCGTAGAACGCGAGCGTCGCGAAGCTGACCGGCGCGGGCTGCGGCGTGGTGACGAACTTGAGCGCCGCGGGGTGGCTGCCGAGGAACTGCTCGATCGGCGTCGGCTTGGCCACGCCCGGGCCGCTCTGGGCGACGGCCTGCAGCAGCGCGAGGAAGTCTTCCGGCGTGGCGACCGGGAAGCCGTTCGCCGAGATGGCGACGATGTCGGTCGACAGGCCGCCGGGGATCTGGAAGCGGATCGCCATGCCGTGCGGACTCGCGTCGGGACTCGCGTCGGGCATGGTCGGCACGCCGGTCGTGTCGGAGAAGCGGACCACGACCGGGACCTTCTGCCGAAAGTGCGGCGCCTTGCTCAGCGACGGCGCGGTCGACGCCGGCGTGAAGGTGCCCGAGACCAGCACGCCCTTGGCATGGTTGGCGCGATAGCCGGCGTGCGGTCCGCCCGAGAGCGCGTTGAGCGAGTCGACCAGTGCGACCGGCATCGGCTTCTGTTCGGCGGGCGCGGGATCGGCGGCCAGCGCGTGACCGGCCAGCAGGACGAATGCGCTGGCGAGCAGGGCGGGCAGCGGGCGATCGGGGCGATGCGCGGAATGAGCGTTCATCGAGGGTCCTTGACGAGGGGAGGAGGTGTCGGCCCTGTCGGGCGCGTACCTTCGCACGTCGCCGGCACGATTCCATTTCGCACCGGCCGGCGGACTGCGCGGCCGGCCGCGATGCGACGTGAGAGCCTAACGGCGAGGGTCGATCTTGGCCAGCGTGCCATCGCGCCAGCGGCGTTCACGTGGCCACCGGCGCCATCGTCGCGATCAGCTTGGCCACCAGCGTGCGCGTGTCGCCGTCGACCGCATGCACGGTCGATTCGGCGATGCTGAAGCGCGCGCCGGGCTTGAGGACCTCGCCGCGACATTCGAGATGCGTCCCGCGCGCGGCACGCAGCAGGTGGATCTTGAACTCGACCGTCACGGGCACCTGGTCGTGCTCGAGCAGGGTCATCGCGGCCGCGCCGGCGGTGTGATCGGCGATGGTCGACGCCACGCCCGCGTGCACGGCACCGGTGTGCTGCAGATGGCGCGGCAGCAGCGCGAGTCTCGACGTGCACCAGCCGGGTCCGCAGTCGACGAAGGTCACGCCGAGATCGGTGATGAAGCCCTCGCGCCCGAAGATCGCGGCGACGGCGTTGCGGTAGTCGAGGTTGCGCGGCTGCACGGTCACAGGGCCTTCGGCAGTCGCGCCTGCCAGCTTTCGAGCGGCACGCGCGCGGCGTTGCAGACGAACGAGATCGCGTGGTACCAGCCCGCCAGCATCAGCATCTCGACGAGTTGCGCCTCGTCGTAGTGACCGGCGAGTCGGCGCCATGTCGTGTCGTCGACGGTCGAAGTCTCGTGCAGCGCGTCGACCATCGCGATGAGGGCCGCTTCGTGCGGCGCCCACGCGTCCGGGTCGGCGGGGTAGCTGACCGTGTGCCGCACCTCGGCGTCGCTCAGGCCCGCGGCCTTGGCGAACGCCGCGACGTGGACGCCCCATTCGTATTCGTTGCCGCAGCGGGCGCAGACGCGGTCGATGACGATCTCGCGGTCGCGGATCGGCAGCGTCGAGCCCTTGCCGAGGAAGTGGCCGCCGGTGGACATCATGCGTTCGGCGAGCTTCGGGTTCTTCGCGAGGACGCGAAAGAGGGCGAGGGGGCCGGGTGCGGAGGGCGGGGTCATCTTCGCGATGAGTGTCCCGAGGTCGTCCTCGAAGGGGGGTTCGAGGGGCGGGATGCGGGGGGTGTGGTCGGTCATGCGGAACCTCTAGAAATTGGGACTCCCTTCCCCGTGGGGGAGGGAGTGTGCCACCGCTACATGCGTTCGAAGATCCCGGCCGCCCCCATCCCCGTCCCCACGCACATCGTCACCATCCCGTACTTCAGTTGCCGCCGACGCAGCGCATGCACCACCGTCGCCGAACGGATCGCCCCCGTCGCGCCGAGCGGATGCCCGAGCGCGATCGCGCCGCCGATCGGGTTGACCTTGGCCGGGTCGAGGTCGAGGTCTCGTATCACGGCGAGCGACTGCGCGGCGAAGGCTTCGTTGAGCTCGATCCAGTCGAGGTCGGCTTGCGTGATCCCGGCCGACTTCAGCGCGGCGGGGATCGCGAACTTGGGGCCGATGCCCATGATCTCCGGCGGCACACCGCGCACCGCGAACGACACGAAGCGGGCGAGCGGCTGCAGGTCGAACTGCCGGAGGATCTTTTCGGAGACGACGATCAGCGCGCCCGCGCCGTCCGACGTCTGCGAGCTGTTGCCCGCCGTGACGCTGCCCTTCGCGGCGAACACCGGGCGCAGCTTCGCGAGTCCTTCGAGCGTCGTGTCGGCGCGCACGCCTTCGTCGCGATCGACGGTGCGGGTCTGCATGCCGACGGCCTGCGTCGCGAGGTCGGGCATGCGCTCGACGATGTCGACGGACGTCGTCTCGTCGGCGAACTCGCCGGCCGCCTGCCCGGCCAGCGCCTTCTGGTGCGACGCGAGTGCGAACGCGTCCTGGTCCTCGCGCGACACCTTCCACTGCGCGGCGACCTTCTCGCCGGTGAGGCCCATGCCGTAGGCCATGCCGATGTTCTGGTCCTGGACGGCTAGGGCGTTGATCGACGGCCAGTGACCCATCATCGGCACGAGCGACATCGACTCGGCGCCGGCGGCGATCATCGCCTCCGCTTCGCCGACGCGGATGCGGTCGGCGGCCATCGCGAGGGCGGTGAGGCCGGACGCGCAGTAGCGGTTGACGGTCGCGCCGCCGATGGTGTCCGGCAGGCCGGCCAGCAGCACCGCCATGCGCGCCATGTTGAGTCCCTGCTCGGCCTCGGGGAACGAGCAGCCGACGATGGCGTCCTCGATCACGCCGGGATCGAGCGAAGGAACCTGCGACATCGCCGACTGCAGGACGCGCACGAGCAGGTCGTCGGGGCGTGTGTTGCGGAACATCCCGCGCGGCGCCTTGCCGATGGGCGTGCGGGTCGCGGCGACGATGTAGGCGTCGGTGAGTTGCTTGGTCATGGCTGTTGCCCCGGCTCGATGGGTCCCCTCCCCCGATGGGGGAGGGTTAGGGAGGGGGCGATCGCGCGCTGGCGCGCGATCGCGTCGAAGATCATCGAGAGGACACCGTCGGTATCCGACAGCACTTCGTCGGCGTTGAAGCGAAGGGTGGAGAAGCCGCGCTGTGCGAAGAACGCATCGCGCCTCGCGTCGTGGTCACGCTGTTCCGCGTGCTGCGGTCCGTCGACTTCAATGACGAGTTTCGGTTCTAGGCACGCGAAGTCGGCGATGTACGAGCCGAAGGGATGCTGTCTCCGGAAGCGCACACCCATGTTGGTGCGGCGCAGGTGCAACCACAGGCGTTGTTCCGCATTGGTCATGGCGCCACGCAGCCGCTTGGCATTGCTGTGCGCGAACTTCGAGGCCTGACGTTGCAAGGTCGACCCTCTGAGCAAGGCTCCCTCCCCCCTTGGGGGAGGGCTGGGGAGGGGGTGAGCGCAGCGAGCGACAGATTCGTACTTGCCCAGTCCATCGCCGCCTGCGGCGGCCCCCCCCCCCCCCCCCCCCCCGAGGGGGAGGGGGCGCATCGGCGAGATGGCGGATGCGGTCCTCATTTTTTCGGGCCCAGCAACCCCACCAACCCCTGCGGCAACGCATGCGACTGGTGCGCCCCCACCTTCGAGCACACCCACACGATCTCCCCCGTCGCCAGCACCTCCTCCTCGCCCTTCGCGAAGATCGCCAGCACCCACGTCAGGCTCGTCGTCCCGATGCGTCCCACCGTGATCCCCACTTCGATCTGAGCGTCCTTCACGATCGGCCGCTTGTACTCGACCAGCGCCTTCACCAGATGGAAGTCGAGGCCGGTGGTCTGCACCATGCCGTCGTAGTCGTAGCGCAGCGCCCGCAGGTATTCGGTGATCGTGATGTCGAAGTAGGTCAGGTAGTGCGCGTTGAAGACGATGCCCTGCGCATCGATCTCCGCATAGCGCACGCGCAGCGGCGTGAAGTGGTCGTACCGGGCGCGTTCACTCATGAACTCAGTTCCGCACCGGCTTGCCGGTCTGCATCATCCCCATGATGCGTTCCTGCGTCTTCGGATGCGCGAGCAGCGCCATGAAGCCCTGGCGCTCGGCCGCCATCACCCACGCCTCGTCGACCCGCGATCCGGCATCGACGTCGCCGCCGCAGATCACCGCGGCGATGGCCTTGCCGATGTGGAAGTCGTGCGCGGAGATGAAGCCGCCGTCGCGCAGGTTGACGAGCTGGCCCGTGATCGTCGCGATGCCGCTGCGGCCGATCACCGGGAAGGTCGTCCTCAGCGGCGGACGGAAGTCGGCGGCGTGCATCGCCTGCGCCTCGCGGATCGCGGCGCCGAGGAGTTCGTTCGGATGGAACACGATGCGGTCGGCGTCGAGCAGCCAGCCCATCCGCTTCGCCTCGATCGCGCTCTTCGAGACCGCCGCGGTGGCCGCGTGCGTGAAGTACTTCTTCACCGCGTCGAGCAGGTAACTGTCGGGCACGACCGCCTGTTCCTCGGCCGCGCGGCGCGCGCCGTAGGTCAGGCCGCCGCCGGCCGGCAGCAGGCCGACGCCGACCTCGACCAGCCCCATGTAGGTCTCGAGCGCGGCGACGCGGCGCGCGCAGGACAGCGCCACTTCGCAGCCGCCGCCGAGCGCCATGCCGGCGACCGCCGCGACGGTCGGCACCTGCGCGTAGCGCAGCGCCAGCATCGCGTCCTGCAGCTTCGCGATCTCGGGGCCGATGGCCGCGACGCCGCCGGACATGAAGACCGGCAGCATCGCCTGCAGGTCGGCGCCGTACGAGAACGGCGCATCGCTCAACTGGCCGGGACTCCACAGCACGAGGCCCTTGAAGTCGCTTTCCGCCAGCGCGATCGCGGTGCCCATCGCGGCGATGAGACCGGGACCGATCGTGCCGCCCTTGGTCTTGAACGAGAGGATCAGCACGTCGTCGAGGCCGGACCGATCGAGTGTCCAGATGCGCGCGGAGTCGTCCTCGAACAGCGTCGAGCCCCCGGCCGAGGACGCTCCCTCCCCCCCTGGGGGAGGGTTGGGGAGGGGGCTGCCGGAGGCGGCGACGGACTCCCCTAACACGGAAGTCCGATAAACCTGCCGCTGATACACCGGCAACGACGATCGCCCGACGAAGGATGCGGTTTTCGGCGACCACGACCCTTCCGCCTGATGTACGCCCCCACGCTCCGCCACCGGCCCCTCGAACACCCAGGCCGGCAGCGGCGCCGACGACAGCGCGCGTCCGTTCTCGATGTCGTCACGGACCCATCCCGCAACTTCCTTCCACCCCGCCGACTGCCACAGCTCGAACGGACCCAGCTTCTGCCCGAAGCCCCAGCGCATCGCGAAGTCCACGTCGCGCGCATTGCCGGCGATGTCGGCGAGATGCACGGCGATGTAGTGGAAGGCGTCGCGCAGGATCGCCCACAGGAACTGGCCCTGCGGCGACTTCGACTCGTGCAGCAGCTTGAGCCGCTCGGGCGCCGGCTTCTTGAGGATGCGGGCGATCGTGTCGTCGGCCTTGCCGGCGCCGGCGACGTAGTCACCGGTCTTCGGATCGAGGCGCTGGATATCGCGGCCGACCTTGCGATAGAACCCGGCACCGGTCTTCGATCCGAGCGCGCCCTTCGCGATCAGGCCGGCCAGCGCCGGCGGCGTCGCGTACAGCGCGGCGAAGGGGTCGGCCTGCAGATGGTCCTGCATGGTCTTCACGACGTGACCCATCGTGTCGAGGCCGACCACGTCGGCGGTACGGAAGGTACCGGACTTCGCGCGGCCCATCTTCGCGCCGGTGAGGTCGTCGACGACGTCGTACGAGAGACCGTAATGATCCGCCTCGTGCATCGTCGCCAGCATCGAGAAGATGCCGACGCGGTTGGCGATGAAGTTCGGCGTGTCCTTCGCACGGATCACGCCCTTGCCCAGCGTGGCGGTCAGGAAGGTCTCGAGCCGGTCGAGGATCGCGGGGTCGGTGTCGACGGTCGGGATCAGCTCGACCAGGTGCATGTAGCGCGGCGGGTTGAAGAAGTGCACGCCGCAGAAGCGCGACTTCAGCGCGTCCGGCATGCCGTCGGCGAGCGACGTGATCGACAGGCCCGAGGTGTTCGACGCGAAGATCGCGTCTGGCGCGATGGAGGACGCGACCTTCGCGTAGAGGTCGTGCTTCCAGTCGAGGCGTTCGGCGATGGCTTCGATGACGAGGTCGCAGGACGTCAGCGCGTCGAGATCGTCGTCGTAGTTCGCGACTTCGATCAGCGACGCATCGGAGGCGATGCCGAGCGGGGCGGGGCTCAGTTTCTTCAGGCCGTCGACGGCCTTCGTCGCGATGGCGTTCTTGTCGCCAGAATGTTGCCCACCCGTCGACGGCAGATCGAAGAGGACGACGCGGATGCGGGCGTTGATGCAGTGGGCGGCGATCTGCGCGCCCATGACGCCGGCACCCAGGATCGCGACCTTCTTGATGATGGTGTTCGACATGAGCCCTTGCTCGGTAGGCTCCTTCCCCCTCTGGGGGAAGGCTGGGTAGGGGGGGCTTGCCGCCAGGCAAGTGCGACGCTCGCTTCGCTCGCCCCCTCCCTGACCCTCCCCCAGAGGGGGAGGGGACGCTGGGTTCTAGTTCAGAACAGCTCTGCCTCGAGTTCCATCAGCACCTTCGACCCCGCCCGCGCCGAACGGATCGCGCTCGCCGTTTCCGGCAGCAGCTTCGCGAAGTAGAACCGCGCCGTCGCCAGCTTGGCCTTGTAGAACGGGTCTCCGCTGCCTTCCTTTTCCAGCGCCAACTTGGCCATCCGCGCCCAGAAGTACGCGTAGATCAGGTGCCCGACCACGCGCAGGTAGTCGACCGCGGCCGCGCCCACTTCGTCGGGACTCTGGAACGCCTTCATCCCGAGTTCCATGGTCAGCTTCGTGACCTTGTCGCCGAGGTCGGCCAGCGGGTTGACGAACTCGGCCATCGCTTCGTTGGTCCCTTCGGCCTCGACGAAGTCCTGCACCATCTTGCCGAACTTCTTCATCTTCGCGCCGTTGTCCGACAGGATCTTGCGACCCAGCAGGTCGAGCGCCTGGATGGTGTTGGTGCCCTCGTAGATCATGTTGATGCGCGCGTCGCGGACCATCTGCTCGACGCCCCACTCGGCGATGTAGCCGTGGCCGCCGAACACCTGCAGGCAGCCCGATGCCGCGTTGAAGCCGTTGTCGGTCATGAACGCCTTCACCACCGGCGTCATCAGCGCCATCATGTCGTCGGCGTCTTTGCGCACCGCCTCGTCGGGGTGATGCAGCAGGTCGCTCTGCAGCGCGACCCAGGTCGCGAACGCGCGGCCGCCTTCGGCGTAGGCGCGCGCGGTCAGCAGCATCTTGCGCACGTCGGGATGCACGATGATCGGATCGGCCTGCTTCGACGGCTCCTTCGGTCCCGTCAGCGAGCGGCCCTGGATGCGGTCCTTCGCGTAGGCCGCGGCGTTCTGGTACGCGATCTCGGTGAGGCCGAGGCCCTGCACGCCGACGCCCAGGCGCGCGCCGTTCATCATCACGAACATCGCGGCCAGGCCCTTGTTCGGCTGGCCGACCATCCAGCCCGTGGCACCGTCGAGATTGAGCTGGCAGGTGGCGTTGCCGTGGATGCCCATCTTGTGCTCGATCGCGCCGCAGAAGATCGGGTTGCGTTCGCCGACGGTGGCATTCGCGTCCGTGCCCACCGGCAGGAACTTCGGCACGACGAACAGCGAGATGCCCTTCGAGCCGGCCGGCGCATCGGGCAGCCGTGCGAGCACCAGGTGGACGATGTTCGGCGCCATGTCGTGCTCGCCGGCCGAGATGAAGATCTTGTTGCCGGTGAGCTGATAGCTGCCGTCGGGCTGCGGTTCCGCCTTCGTGCGCAGCATGCCGAGGTCGGTGCCGCAATGGGACTCGGTCAGGCACATCGTGCCGAGCCATTCGCCCGACGTGATCTTCGGCAGGTAGAGCGCCTTCTGTTCCGGCGTGCCGTGCGCGAGGATCGCCGTGTACGCGCCGTGCGCGAGCGACGGATACATCGTCCACGCCTGGTTGGTCGCGTACTTCATCTCCGAGAACGCGATCTCGATCAGGTGCGGCAGCCCCTGGCCGCCGAACTCCGGATCGGCCGCCAGCGACGGCCAGCCGCCGGCGCGGTACTGCTCGTAGGCATCCTTGAAGCCCTTGGGCACCGTCACGACGTGGGTCGCGGCATCGAAATGGCAGCCTTCCTGGTCGCCCGACAGGTTGAGCGGCAGCAGCACCTCGGCGCAGAACTTGCCGGCCTCCTCGAGCACCTGGTCGATCGTGTCGGCGTCGATGTCGGCATAGGCCGGGACTTCCTTGAGCGACGTCGTGACGTCGAGCAGTTCGTGCATCACGAAGCGCATGTCGCGCAGCGGCGGATGGTAGATGGCGGGCATGGGGTGTCCTGGGTGGGTTCGTGTAGTCGGAGTGGAGGTCGGAGCCTTACGCTCAGCGCGACGCTTCGATCGCTTCGGGGGTGACGAGTCGCAGATGCGGCGTCGACGGCGACGACGGCACGCGATAGCTGTCGATCAGTCGCAGGTAGCCGCGCTGGATGCGATCGACGGCCTGGCGATCGCCGATGAAGCGGGCGTCGTGATGCAGCGCCAGCACCATCGCGCGCATCTCGAAGACCAGCTGCTCGACGTCCGTGTCGGGCAGCAGATGGCCCTCGCGCACGGCCTGCCGGGCACTGCGCACCAGGGCCTTCTGCCAGGCCATCACCATCGACAGCAGCTCGTCGCGGATCGGGCCGGGACGGTCGTCGTACTCGACGGCGCCGCTGATGTACATGCAGCCGCTGTCGATCTCGCGCGTATGGCGCTTGACCCAGCCGGCATACATCGCCGACAGCCGCGGCAGGCCGCGCGGCTCCTTCAGGCTCGGCAGGAAGACCTCTTCCTCGAAGCGCCGGTGATAGTCCTGGATGACCGCGATCTGCAGGTCCTCGCGCGAGCCGAAGTGCGCGAAGACGCCGCTCTTGGACATCTGCATGCGCTCGGCGATGAGCCCGATCGTCAGCCCCTCGAGGCCGTCGCGGCTCGCGAGTTCGAGCGCGGCATCGAGGATGGCCGCGCGGGTCTGTTCGCCTTTGCGCAGGCGGGGAGTCGGAGAGGGAGGGTCGGTCGGCACCATCGGCGCAAATTAGCACGACCGTGCTTTTTAGTCCACGCATGAATGTGACATCGGCGGTCGCCCTTGCCGGCGGATCGTCAACAAAAATCATCGTCGGGACGGCGGCGCGCGAAGAACTGGCCGACGCCGGGCGCTGCCGGCGCGACGTCTACTGAACCGGCCACGCCCGACGACGGATGCCGTCCGATCCCGCGGCGTCGACCGGTGCGCTACGCTTTCGCGGCCTGTTCCGCCCTGTTCGATCGACCGACCGGGGACCGCCTGTCCGCCGAGGCCGCCGCAGCCTCGCCGGTCACCCGCCTGCCCGCCATGACGCTTTCCCCACCGCAACAGCACCTCGCCACCTGGGCGATCGCCGCGCTCGCGACCGCCGGCGTCATCGTGCGGCCGTTCAAGCTGCCCGAGGGGGTGTGGGCGGTGCTCGGTGCCGTGGTGCTCGTCGCGTGCGGCCTGCTGCCTTTCGGGCTCGCCGTCGAGGCGGTCGGCAAGGGCACCGACGTGTACCTGTTCCTCATCGGCATGATGCTGCTGTCGGTGATCGCGCGCCGGGAGGGCCTGTTCGACTGGGTGGCGGCCGTCGCGGTGAACCACGCGCGCCGCTCGCCGCAGCGGCTCTTCGTGTTGATCTACGGCGTCGGCGTCGTGGTCACGGCGTTCCTGTC
>Ga0209512_1001630_pt1 | contig 26785 bp, 22 predicted proteins | sample frozenSSSSmetaG_FD_184142 | JGI IMG/M metagenome (GOLD analysis project Ga0209512, IMG submission 184142) | Glacier valley bacterial and archeal communities from Borup Fiord, Nunavut, Canada, to study Microbial Dark Matter (Phase II) -... | ecosystem: Environmental > Aquatic > Freshwater > Ice >...
TGCTGCAATATTCTGCAGGCCTGCACTCTTTTTATTTTATTGAACAGGGACAAATAATACTTATACGCCACATACACCCCAAACCGGGCCTTCCACGGCAGTGCCATTATCCCTTCATACGCATCGTCAAAATCTCCGTCGATGTCCCGTTCTATACTATTCTTCATCTCTGGTGTAAAATTCCTGAAATCCACTCCAGGAAAATAAGTTCGCGCCAACGAATTATAGTCCGCATTTACATCTCTCAGAAAATTAACTTTCTGAAATGCCGCCCCCAGCGCACGGGCTGAAGGCTCCAGCTTGTCAAACTGCGCCTTGTTGCCATCACAGAAAACATGCAGGCACATCAGTCCGACCACTTCAGCGCTGCCATAAATATACTCATTGTATCTGTTTTCGTCGTAAGTGCTGTTTTGCAGATCCATTTCCATGCTGGTAAAAAAAGCGGCAATCAGCGAATGGTCAATGAAATACTTATTCACCGTCAGCTGAAAACTATGCAGGATCGGGTTAAGGCTTATCCCCGATGCAATGGCACGATAAGTTTCTTTTTTAAATTGCGCCAGTAAGTAGTGTTTATCGTAGTCGTGAAAAGTATCCACGATCTCGTCTGCAAATCTTACAAAACCATAAATATTATACACCGGCTCCCGGAGATCGGCATGAAGCAGGCGAATGGCTGATGCGAACGAAGTGCTGTAGGCACCCGTAGTTATTTTACTGCATTGCTGACTTACATTATGAAATAACTGTAAGCTCATGATAATTGTTTTTGATGTGATGCATTTACCACGCCGGCCACTATCTCTCCGCTGATCAGGCTTGGGGGAACCCCCGGACCCGGAACAGTAAGTTGTCCTGTGTAATATAAATTATTTATTTTGTTACTCCTGCACCGGGGCTTCAGCACCGCCGTCTGCGTCAATGTGTTAGCCAGGCCGTACGCATTGCCTTTGAACGAGTTATATTCTTTCTTAAAATCACTTGCCGCAAAAGAACTTTTATACACGATGGCGCTTTTTATTTCTTCCCCGCAATATCTCTCAAATCTCTTCAGGATGATATTAAAATAATGTTCTCTGGTTTCTTCCGTATCCCCTTCCAGACCGGCAGCTACGGGAATGAGGAAGAAAAGATTTTCCGATCCATCCGGAGCAACGGTGCCGTCCGTTACAGATGTAACACTTACATAAAACAAAGGTTCACCGGGCCAGGTTTTAGTTTTATAGATCTCGCGGCCATGCGCCTCAAATGAGGTGTCGAAGAATAAGGTATGATGTGTGATCTTTTTTAATTTTTTATTGATCCCTACGTAATACAGCAGGCAGGACGGCGCCATCTGCCGGCTGTTCCAATACGCCTCCGAGTAAGTGCGGTATTGTCGCGGCAGTAGCGATTGCTCGATAAAATGATAATCCGCACTGCCGATCACCACATCCGCCAGGTAAGTATTTTTATTTGTGCTGACAGCTGATATTTTATTTCCGTCCATTTTAAAGCCGGTTACTTCTTCTTCGAAATGAAATTGCGCCCCCAGTTCTTTTGCCAGTGAATACATGGCCTCCACAACCCTGTACATGCCACCGTGCGGATACCATGTTCCGCCTTGCATATCAGCGTAATTCATCAGGCTGTACAAGGCAGGTGTGTTTTCAGGCAGGGCCCCGAGGAACAAAACCGGAAATTCCAGCAGCTGCCTGATGCGCGGGTGCTTAAAATATTTGTTGATATGCTTTTTCATGGAGGTAAAAACGTCCAGCCTGAACACTCCTTTGATCATTTCATAATCCGCGAATTCCCTGATGCTTAACCCAGGCTTATAGGCCAGCTTTTTCATCCCTGTTTCATACTTAAAGCCTGCTTCTTTTAAAAATGCATCCAGGTTTTTTGCCGCCCCGGGTTCCCAAAGTTCGAATAATTGTCTCAATTCGTCCATGCTCGCAGGAATATCAGTTTCCCCGTCGGGCCACACTACGCGGTAAGAAGGATCCAGCCTTGTTATTTCATAATAATCGCTTACTTTTTTGCCGAATGCTTCAAAATATCTTTCAAACACATCGGGCATCCAATACCAGCTTGGTCCCATATCGAATACAAAGCCTCCCACGATTAATTGCCTGGCCCTTCCACCCGGCGTTGAGTGTTTTTCCAAAACGATAGTGTTCCACCCTGCTTTCGCCATGAACGATGCTGCAGATAATCCTGAAAATCCACTGCCTATAATTACCGCTGTCTTGCTCAATTTTGGGTTTATGATCAATTTAAATTATCAAAATTATACGTAAGACCACTCAATACCTTTCCACACCCGCTTTCAGTATTTTTCGCGCGAAGTGAATTCTGCTCTTGATCGTTCCCAGCGGCTCGTTCAGCATTCCTGCGATCTCATGATACCTGAACCCATCAAAATATAACAGGAACGGATTCCGGAATATCTCCGGAAGATGATATATCGAAGCCATGATATCTTTAACATGAAGCATGGCCCCTGTTGTGTACTGGTTCTCCCCCTGGTGAGCGTTCAGCAGGAATTCATTGGGAGAGGTATCGATAATAGTATTCTGCTTCGCCTTACGCCTGTAATTGTTGATAAAAATATTTCGCATTATCGTGTACAGCCATGCTTTGATGTTTGTACCCACATTGTACTTTTCCCGGTTGGCGATCGCCCGGTAAAGTGTTTCCTGAAACAGGTCCTTCGCTACTTCGGAGTCTCTGGTCAGTGTAATAGCAAATGGCTTTAAAAACTCGGAATTACTGACGAGCATATTGTTGAATTCTACCGCACCCATACATTAATTGTTTAACTAATTGTAACGTTATATTAAACAAAAACTATGCCCAAGGTTTCACGAAATTTTGCTTCTTTGTGAATGAAAAATGTTAATAAAATGGAATTCGTTAAACAAACAGATAAACTTAATCACTGAGCACCAGTTGGACCAGCACTTCAGCCAGCGTATTTTTAAAGACAACCGATGCCGGCAGTGTCTTGTAATAACTGTTGACCACCTTTCCGGAAATGACAATCGGAACAGATTTCAGCCTGGCATGCATTTCCGCCAGGTATTTTTCCAGGTTGAGTTTAGCGGGAACGCAGGTGAGATGCGTGTAGAGATAATCAGGGTGCCTGATATCGCACACAAAAACGATATCATCGAGCGGTACATCCGCACCCAGGTACAACACTTTTACGCCGCGGATCTTCAGGAGGTAATGAACGTATAAAAGGCCTAGTTCATGATATTCTCCCTGTGGCAGAAAAAGAACTACGCTGGTACTCGCTTTTTGCAGGGGGGAAGCGTTCTGAATACCCATGATAAGCTTCTGCCTGATCACGTTGGTTATCAGGTGTTCCTGGGCAACTTTTATATGATCGGTGATCCAGAGAATGCCTACGCGTTGCAAAAACGGGAACACCAGAAAGCTGATACTCTTATCGATGCCATTGGCATAAATATAGTCGTCCAGCATTTCCTCGAATGAATCGATATCCAGGTCGATCATATAATGCAGCAGATCGTTAATTATCCTTTCCTGGTTAGCTTCCGGTTGCGCAAGGGAATGAATCGTTTCTTTCATGGCGTCCGTGCTCATCTTATCTATATGGGATATTTTAAACCCATATTTATTGAGGAGGGACACATTTAAAATAGTCTTTAATTCGCTGGAAGAGTAGTACCGGATATTAGTGCTGGAGCGCTGGGGCTTTATAAACGAGTAGCGCTGTTCCCAGATGCGGATGGTGTGCGCTTTAATGCCTGAAAGATTTTCCAGGTCCTTAATCGTAAACTCGTTCATACCTAATAAATTACAACCGGGGGTTTATTTTGTTCACAGGAGTAAGCCGTAGGGTCTTTATTATTCGCAGAAATCATTCTTCTGTATCGCTGCTTCGCGACATGAGACCATCAGGATCGTTTTCTATTAATATTCCGCACCGGTAGTGGGATTGGGCTCCGAAAACTTCCTGATGACTGAACTATAACGATGCATTTAGTAACTTTCCTGAATCCTGTAATTTCTTGATAATATCGGTGAGTGGCGTACAGGTTTGCAGGGCCTGCAGATGGCGGGTATGGTGGAGATCGGTGCCTAGGAGGTCTACATATTTTTTATTCACGAGATATTCGGCCAGTTCCTGTGGTCCCTTGCCATAATAACCTGCCAGCGAGAGCAGGTTTACCTGGAAATAGTATCCCGCTTCTTTTAAATCATCGAACACGTTCCTGGCCCGGGAAAAATAGCCATACCGTTCGGGATGGGCCAATACGGGATGATAGCCGGCGATCTGAACGGCGAACAATTTTTCCTTGAGATCCAGTGGGGCGCTGACAAAGGAAAATTCCATAAGCACCCAATTTTTTTTAAGGGTCAGCAGGGGTGTTTCCTGTTCGATAAGATCGCTTACATGATCATCGAGAAAGTATTCGGCGGCAAAACTAATGGACGTGTTTATCTTTTCGTCTTTCAGTGCCTGCTGCAACAGCTTGTAGGCAGGGGTTATGGTTGTTTCGTCATTCTTATATATATCCCAAAGAATGTGTGGAGTAGCGATGAATCTTTGGTATCCGAGGGCCATGAGTCCACGGATAAGCTCTACCGAGGTCTCAACACTTTGCGATCCATCATCTATTCCCGGGATCAGGTGCGAGTGCATGTCGGTGACAAGGCCGCTAAGGTCGGGAGGGGAAGGAATGTTTTTTTTGAAAATGGAGAGCATGAGAATGTTTCCCGGGCTTTTAGTTTATTCGTACTGATTTTTTATTTTGAATCCTGAATCCTGCAATAATTTTTCTTTTTTAAAGATAGCCAGATCTGAATTGACCATTTCTTTTATTAAAGAAGCAAGATTGTATTTTGGGTGCCATCCGAGTTGCTGATTAGCTTTTGAGGCATCTCCCACAAGGAGGTCCACTTCTGTCGGACGGTAATAATTAGCGTCGACCGCCACTACTTTCTTTCCTATTTCAATATTGATATCTTTATTTAATATCCTTGTAACAGTACCGGTCTCCTTTTCATTTTCACCGGAAAACGTAATTTCTATTCCTGCTTCTTTAAAGGCCATGGTCACAAAATCGCGGACGGAAGTTGTTATGCCGGTCGCGATCACATAATCTTCGGGGGTGGGTTGCTGGAGCATGAGCCACATGGCTTCTACGTAATCTTTGGCATGTCCCCAGTCTCTTTTTGCATCAAGGTTACCCAGGAATATTTTATCCTGCATGCCCATGACGATCCTCGCGATCCCCCGGGTTATTTTACGGGTCACGAAAGTTTCTCCGCGCACGGGCGATTCATGGTTAAAAAGAATACCGTTGACGGCATACATATTATAGGCTTCCCGGTAGTTTACGGTGATCCAGTAGGCATATAATTTTGCCACCGCATAAGGGGACCGGGGATAAAAAGGAGTGGTTTCTGTTTGGGGTATCGCCTGTACTTTTCCATACATTTCCGAACTGGAAGCCTGGTAAACCCTTGTCTTTTTACCGAGCTTCAGCAATCGCACGGCTTCGAGTATTCTTAACGGTCCGACAGCATCGGCGTTGGCGGTGTATTCGGGTGTTTCAAAGCTCACCATTACATGGCTCATGGCGCCGAGATTGTATATCTCGTCAGGCTGTACTTCCTGGATCACCCTGATGAGATTGGCAGAGTCTGTAAGATCTCCGTAGTGTAATTTAAAATGGAGATGCGATTCATGGGGATCCTGGTACAGATGGTCGATCCTTTCGGTATTGAACATGGAGCTTCTTCGTTTTATCCCATGGACAAAGTATCCTTTTTCGAGAAGTAATTCTGCCAGATAAGATCCATCCTGCCCGGTGATGCCTGTTATTAATGCTACTTTCATTGTTAGTTTATAATGAATTGAAAAATTTTTCTTAGTGGCTTCAATGCAATCGTAAAAATATATGGTTTCAGGCCGTTAATATCCCAGGCCTTGCGATCTTCGGCATTGGCTCTAAGCCGGTGCTTAATAGTCGCGTTGCTCCTGCCTCCTGTTCTCATTTTTACCAGCACCTCCGGCATATAATATGGTTGATAAGAATACCTGAATAATGCCCGGAGCATGAACTCATAGTCTGCCGCTGAGTGAAGGGAAAGATTAAAGTCACCTATCTCCTCATAAACTTTCTTTCTCACAAAAAATGTGGGATGCGGGGGCATCCATCCAAAAAGGAACTTGTTTTTCTTAAAGTTTCCGGAGCGCCAGGTTCGGGTGATCCTGCTGAGATCGTGCTGCTTTACGTAGAGCAGGTCGCCGTATACTGCGTCCACTGAATCATCTTCGAAAGCCGTCATCACTTTGCTGATCACCTGGTTATCGTAATACACGTCATCGGAGTTTAGTATGCCGATGATCTCTCCTGAGGCGGCGGCAATGCCTTTATTCATCGCATCATAAATACCGCGGTCTTTTTCGGAGATGATTTTTGATACCTGCGGGAAGTCATTAACAATGTCAAGCGTATTATCGGAAGATAGACCATCGATGATGATATGCTCGATTGATAAATAGCTTTGAGATTCAACAGATTTTATCGTATCAGAAATAGTTTTTGAGCTGTTGAAAGTGGTCGTAATTAATGAGATCAACATTATTATTATACTAATCGTTTGAGCCGATATTGATTTAGCAAACTGGTCTACCTGGTTATAACACAATTTTCCATCACTAACATATCCATTTGAGTTCTCAAGAAACATTCAATTGCTTCTGAAGGCGAATTAACAATTGGTTCATTTTCATTGAACGAAGTATTTAAGAGTAAAGGCACCCCTGTCTTATTGTAAAAAGCATTTATTAAGTTGTAAAAGCGAGGAGAAATATCTTTGTCAACAGTCTGTAATCTTCCGGAACCATCAACATGAGTAACAGCAGGAATAATAGCTCGTTTTTCCATTTTAACCGGGAAAACTTTTTCCATAAATGGAACTATATCATTCAAATCAAAGTATTCTGACGCCTTTTCTTTTAAAATTGAAGGCGCAAAGGGTCTAAAACTTTCTCTACGTTTAATTTTCGAATTCAATAACTCTTTTGCATCAATATTGCGAGGATCCGCAAGAATAGATCGTCCACCAAGTGCACGAGGACCAAATTCAGCTCTACCAGTAAACCATCCCACAACACCTTTATTAGATATTCTATCAGCTATAATATCATATAACTTACTGTCATCAATAATTTGGTACTTAATAGCCCGTGCGTCTAATTCGATTTGAATTTCTTCATTAGAAAATATAGAACCTGTGTACGCACTTAAGATAGGATTACTTCTTGGCTTATCTAAAATATGGTTATAAAAGTAAAGAGCGGATCCTATTGACAATCCAGCATCATGCCCTGCGGAAGGAATATAAACTTTACTAAATCCACAGATTGCTCCGATTTTTCCATTAGCAACTGAATTTTGAGCAACACCACCGGATAAGCATAAGAATGGAAGACCTGTTTTTAACCGAAGATCGGTAGCAATGTGAAAAATTATTTGCTCCGTAATTAATTGGACCGATGCGGCCAAATCCATATGATATTGAGAAATACTTGTTTCATTATGCCTAGCAGGTCCTAAAAGTTTGATTAATTCATTCGAAAAAAGTGTACTTAAATAAGGAACATTACCGCGCATTTCCATAATAACGCCTTTTCTAAAATATGTAAAATACCTAGAATCAAGTTCGAATAATCCATTCTTTTTCAGTCGAAAAGTTTTATTAAGTTGATTAATATAAATAGGCTTACCATATGGTGCTAATCCCATAATTTTATACTCATCTCCTACCTGATGAAACCCAAGAAATTGAGTTAGCGCCGTGTAGAACATTCCTAGAGAATGCGGATAAGAAACCGAATCAATAATTTCAATTTTATTACCCTTTCCAATCCCACGCATTGTTGATGAAAAATCCCCAAAAGCATCCACAGAAAGAAGTGCGGCATCTTCGAATGGTGATGCAAAAAATGAGGACGCCAAATGGCTCCTATGATGCTCAATCTGATGCACTTTGGTTTTTATAGAAGTAAAATCTGAATTGAAATGTTTACAAACAGACTCGAGAATGCCTATTGATCTATTAGACTTATGTAACTGTCTTTTTATAAAATCAAGTGAGATAAAATTAGACATTCCATATCTAATTTTATTAAGCACATTAGCCTTAGGATCATGCCCAGTCGTTATGTGATCAATATCATCAATAACAATATTCGCTGATTTCAAACAAAATTCTATAGATGCCAATGGTAAACCAGACCAATGTTTAATCCTATTAAACCGCTCCTCCTCACTCGCTGCAATTAGCTCGCCATCTTTAAACAAACATGCAGAAGAATCCCAATGAAACGCATTTAATCCAAGTATATACATCTTTATATTCTTTCTTTATAATTCAACCACTTGATCGTTTTTCTTATACCATCAATTCTTGTACATGGAGGATTGGGTGCGATATTATTTAGCTCTTCTAAATTAATTATATTGTCAGTCGTCATATTCTTCAATCTAAATGAAGTCATGGGAAATTTTATACCTATTAACGACATGATATCACCTATAACTGCGAAGGTTTTAATTACAAAAAATGGAACTTTAATTGGAGAATGTTTACCCAACTCCTGAGATACTTCTCGTGCCCATTTCGAAATAAATATTGGAGGATCATCACCTAAGTAATATACTTTTTCATTAGTACTATTACTTTCAAGAATTCTTAAAATTTGATACACTGTATTCTCAATATAACCATAGGTTTTTGTGCAATAAACGTTCTCAACATCAAGGAACTTGCCTTTATTGACCATATCAAAGAAGTTCCTATAGGGCTCCTTAAATCCAGGACCCCAAATGGAAGTTAGCCTTAAAATCACCCATTGCCATGGTAGCTTTTTACTTCTTATAAGTTCCTCCATTTTTATTTTACTCTCACCATATAGCGTATCAGCGCTATATTCATCAGTCCTTTTAGGTATATGCCCAACTTTACAGACCAGCATCGATGAAATAAAAAGAACCTTCTTAATAGAATGCTCATTGATACATATGTCAATTATATTTTGGGTTCCAATCACATTGACAGAATAGTCATTCGAGATCTTTTCTTTTATATCGGTTCGGGCTGCAAGATGAATAACATACTCAGGAGAAAAATCTCTTATCGCTTGTAAAAGATCGTTTTTTGAAAGAATATTTACATTTTTCCAATATTCAACCTGATCAACTTCTAGGGGAGATAAAACGTCTATATTTATTATTTCAAACCTCTTTAGCAATTTAAGATATGATATTAAGTTAGATCCTATAAATCCAGATCCTCCGGTAATTAATACTCTCATTTTCATTCGCCTTCAAATAATTTCATGTACTCATCTATGCATTCAGAATTATTTTTAACATCAGAAGCTAGGCGCCAGGCGCCAGAAGCCCAAATATTAATTAAGTCATTATTCATTAAGGAAACTTCTTCAATAACCTGTTTAAATCCATAAAAATCTTTCAGCTTTAAATCCCAACCAGCCTTGTCACCGGTTAAATCGATCCACGGGGTTTGATCGCTAATTAAAACCGGTCGTCCTGCTGATAATGATTCCAGGATGGAATGACCGAAGTTTTCTCCTTTTGAGGGAAGAAAGAACAGATGGTGTTCATGTATTACAGATTCGATTTTTGAATGAGGTACTTTATCTATGTAGGTAACCTTAAAATCACTCCGAAGCTTTGATATAATGTCGCTGCACTCCAACCAATAAGAATCGTTTAACGATTCTCCTATTACCGTTAATGAGACAGATGATGACACTTCATTTAGGGTCTTTAATACAAAATTCAAATTTTTAATGGGGTGTATTCGCCCGATATAAAGAACTTTAATGGACTTAGAAATCTTATCTCTAATTGGAACAAATGCTGTTTGAACACCTGATAAATTACATAAAGTAACAATTTTACAATTAGCACCAAATAGCATTCTTATATCTCTAGATTCGTATTCGGAAGTAGCCTGAAAAGTCAATTTTTTATAAAAACCAAAAAGACGAAAAAGAGATAAATAAACAGTCTTTTTCGTCTTTTTATATTCCATCGCACTTGGTTTAAGCATTCCTCTTGGAGCAAGTAAAATATTTATCTTGTTGCTTGAACTTATAGTAACCAACATTGGCAAAATTGAAAACCTGTAAGAATACATACTATTCAAATAAATCCATTTTGGCATTAAATCTTTAATCCATTTATTTATTGTCTTAAAGTTCAAATAATTAGGAGTTGAATAAAATATTGAAAACAAATTCGTCTTTATCCAGGTATTTAATTCAATATTAACATAAGAAGAAGTATCTCCAAGATCTCTATCACTGGTAATTATAAATATATCCAATTCTTTATGAAAATTTGACACAAAATTAGAGATGGACCTAATAGGCCCTCCTGCTTTAAATCCTGGTTCGAACCAATCAATAAAAATTAAAATTTTGATTTTATTCATTTACCTGATTATATTCAAGCCAAAAATCAAGAACTATAAATAACCACAAATCTGCCCATCTAACAGATTTATCATGATTTTGAAACCTATTCCAAAGATTTAATAAAGCTTCCCCATTGATAAAAGAGCGTTGGCTCATTGCCTTAATATGCTTATCACCAAAATCCTTCAAATCATTTTTAAGCCAAGTCGTCCACGGAAATACAAATCCTTGTTTTTTCCTACTAATTATCTCTTTAGGGAGTAAATTATTTACTGAATCAATTAATAGACCTTTGGGATAATTCGATTTTTTGATATGATCAGGAATATTTAAAATGAACTCGACAAGATCGTGGTCAAAAAAAGGCTCTCTAATTTCCAAAGATACAGCCATACTCATCTGGTCAGTATCCTTCAACAAAGTATTTAGTGTATATCCATTCAATTCCGCAATCGACATTTGGCTTAAGAGAGGAAAATTTTTAATTTCATTTTCATTCATTAATAGTTGGTTTTCAAAGCCGCTCGTAAAAGGGTCGACTTCTTGCAGCAGATGCGATAGTTGTTTTGAGGACAGCACTCTCCTAAGAGTTGGATACACGTTACCTACACTGATATTCTTTTGATTAAGAATTTCTATTAACCTTTGTACTTTACCGGAATTTGAAAAAGATAGCGTAAAACTTGCAAGTCGCCTTAGAATAAGTGACTTTGACCAAAATTTTTCATACTGTTGAATCTTAGTCCAATGAGAAAATGTAGGATATCCCGCAAATAATTCATCTCCACCTAGGCCCGATAGTGCAACACTGATTCCTGCAGATTTAATAGCTTTTGAAATCACAAAGGTATTAATTCCATCGCCTGTTGGAGAATCCATTGCAAATAACGCATTGTGTAATTCATCCAAAAACTCAATGGGTTTCACCTTGATGTTACTATGGTTAGTATTGTAAAGTTTTGATACTAATTCTGCATATGGTGATTCATCAAATTGCGCTTCTTCAAAGCATGCAGTAAATGTGTTTATTCTACAGACACTTAGCTTCGACATAATCGCCACGACTATACTAGAATCTATTCCCCCAGATAAAAAAGCCCCAATAGGAACATCGCTCACCATGCGTTTTTCAATAGACTCATGTAAAAGCCTTGACACATTTGTTTTCACACCCTTAACATCACCATAATCATATGTAGGATGTTCACTAACCATATTCCAATACCTAACTTCGGTTACATTACTGCCTCTAATACGTAGATAGCAGCCCGGATTAACCTGGTAAACATCTTCAATGATAGTAGTAGGTACACCAGTCGATTGAAAACTCAAGTATTCATAGAGTCCTTTCTTACTAAGTTTTCTTGGAATTAATTGACTTGCCAGTATTCCTCTAATTTCAGAAGCAAAAATAAAAAAGTCATTATTATTAAAATAATATAAAGGTTTAACACCCATCCTATCTCTAACAACGTATGTAATTTCTTCTACTTTATCCCAAACGGCAAACGAAAACATTCCCTTCAACTTAGATACACATTCAATACCCCACTTATTGAAAGCAGCAATCAGAACTTCAGAATCGGAATTTGAAATAAATGGGTAATCAGATAAAACATCCCTTATTTCCTTATAGTTATAGATTTCTCCATTAAAAACCAGAACAAATCTGTCAGTAAAATCAGTCAAAGGTTGGCATCCTAAATGAGACAAATCAATAATGGATAGCCTGCGGTGACCAAAGGCAAGATAGTTATCTGGAGTACAAAATATCCCGTCGGAATCCGGTCCCCGATGGCTCATGCAGTTATTCATCAAGTTTACTGACAATAAAAGATCGTAACCCTTGGTGTAAGATATTATTCCTGAAATTCCACACATATGTTCCTAAGTGATTATGATGTTACTCTTCGGCAATCCAATTGGATCATTGTAAAAAGTACTACTTAAAATTTGGCGATTTTGACTTTGATCACTTACCTTTTTTATTGCCCAGTAGCAAAAAAAGAAAAAGAAAAATCCATTTCCAATGTAATTACCAGTTCTAATAAGCCTCATAATTAACATTACGAAAATACCTTGGCTAAATAAAACCAAAAAGCGCATTGAATCTTCTTTAATTACAGATTGTTTACGTAAAATTAAATTGCTAAAAACAAAGTACAAGAAAAAAGACAATCCTATAAGTCCCGTTTCTGAAAGAAGCCGAAGAAAAGTAGAATTCGCATCCTGTTTATTTAACTCTCCCACAAACCTTTTAATTACATCCGCTGAAAAGTTTTCGTAAAAATAACGCTGGTAGTTTAATTCATGCGTACCAAGTCCAGATCCGGATATAGGATTAGCTTTAAACGAATTACTTGCTACTTTAAAATTTGAAAATAATGCGAAGCTACTTCCATTTATACGTTCTGCTTTTATGCTTTGCGCATCATCGGAAAAGAAAGCATACCAGGTATCATTTACCCTTAGATTAAAGTTTTTTGAATTTGAAGAGAACAAAGTAAAAATAAAATAAACCAAGGCTAAAAAAAACGGAAGAACGACCATTGCAAAGCTTCGAATATTGAGTAAATTTTTATTGTATGCTAAAAAAGCGAGCATAAGGAATATGGCAAGATACCCTGATGATGCGCCGGTGAGGAAAAAACACATAATTGTAATTATGCCTTTTAGCTTACCGCATTTAACCGCTGCTATCTTATTTGAACTAAATAAATTATGTAAATGAATATATACTGCCGGAATAAGCGATACAGCAAGAAAATACGGTTCTTCCGCACTTCCATAAATCTTGGGTAGACTTAAAAAGTTACCCGCATCTCCATACACCCCAAAACGAAAGAATCCTGACATTGAACTAACTAACCCAACTAAAGCATATACCGATTCGTAATAAGAAATATTGACATACGTCTTCGCAATGAATTTTAAATTACCCTTAGATAGCATAAACACACACCAATAGGCGAAAGAAGAAAAAAGTATTCCAGCAATTTGCTTTATAATTAAAAATCCGAATGTATTAAACAGGACAGAAGTAATAATATTTATCAAAAAGAAAATTCCCAAAAACCATTTAAACCAGATTGGGCCAGAAGGAATTGATTTAAAAATAAATATGCACGATATTATTGCAAAAAGAAAAATAAGATAATAATAATAAAAATCAAACCCAACTACACCGCGAACAGAAAATCCATCGAGGAATATGCATGCAATTAGGATATTAATCAAAAACTTATGACCCACTGGAATTTCGACACTATTATTATTTTTCATATCCATCAATCGATCAAACATCTATGTAGTAATCGTTGTAATAATGTTATTTAAACTAATTAATGCGTTTTCATAAGAAAACTGCTTAGCCCAACTGATTCTTAAATTTCTTTTTTCACTGTCTTCTTGATTACCGCACATCATGAGTAATCCCTCATATATAGATTCGATGCTTAAAGGATCACATAAAATACCAAGATTGTTCGAGACTTCTGGTAAACTTGTAATATTTGAAACAAGAACATTTTTTCCACGAGAATAAACCTCAATGACCGGAAGCCCGAATCCCTCATAGATAGAAGGGAAAAGCAATCCTTTACTTTTATCAACTAGGTTAATCAATTCATCAAGAGGGACTTTTGAAATAATTTGGACATTATCTGAAAGACCATATTCTCTTAATATCTTAAAAAGTCTAATTTTTGAATCGTCATCAAGTCCTACCAGTAAGATTTTAGGCACTGTAGATAAAGAACTACTTTTAAGCTTTTTGTAAGCTAGAAATAATCGATTTAGGTTTTTTCTCGAGTTATAAGAACCACCCATCCAGATCCAAAAAGGAACTTCCGAAGTACTATTGGTCACAACATTATTATCAAACCATTTTTGATTAATTCCATTATAAATCATTTGTACCTTATCAATACTTTTAGGAAAATAATGCAAATACCTAGTCCGTGTATATTTAGATACCACAACGATTGCATCAGATTTACCATTCATTTTTCGAATACTTTTTCGCCTAAATTTTGAATTAAATAAAGACAATGACGTATTCTCTAAGTCATCAAATACTGTCATGTCCGCGACAAAGTTTATAACAGGTTTCGAATGTTTACCAAATGTTTCCACATCTGGAGATATATAGATATCAGCATTAGAAGGAAGTAAAGGGAATGGAAATCCTAAAAACTGAAAGATTCTTGTTAATTTATGAGGATACCATATTTTAACTATGTGCCAGTTTGAAAACATAGATAATTGCTTGAAGAATTCGACAATTACATGGTGATTTAAAAACCGACCGTGGATATAGAAAACAAATTTGTCTTCAGGCCTGCGCCTAATTAATAGAGTAATTAATCCTCGCTGAGGCATAAAACTCGTAAAAACACTTAAAGGATCCGCATAGATAGCGATAGTCATACTTGAGCATTTAGTTCGTCTACTAAATATTTAGGATACTTGTAGTATCTCAAACCAAATAAAACTCCTTTAAGCATTCTATAAAAAGTCAAGATAAAAAGATGCGGCTTATGTAAAAGTTTTTTATTATAAAAGAAAAATATAAATGTAGATATGAGATGATATGGCAACTCTCTTATTTTAAAGTTTTTAATAAGAAAATAAAAGGCTCCATCAAAATGTTGTTGTTTCTTTACAATATCTGCCCCAGAAGACCAGCTTCTTATTCCACCAAGTGGCGATCCAATATGAACAATATCGGCATCAGGATCATATTTAAAAAGACCATATTTTTTAACGACTCTTGTACAAAAGTCTGACTCCTCACGGTGTGCCCCTTTTTTGTAATTTTCATCCATTCCTCCCACCAGAATAGCAATGGTTCGTCTGACAGATAAATTTCCAGAACCTCCACAACCAACCATCGCAGGTAATCCATAATTTCTAGGAAAAAAAAGCCATCCTATATTCTTTTTATAGCTCCATGAATGACGGGTCATTCTTTTAATTTCATCTGGCTCCATTATACAACCTACAATACCAGGAATAAGCTCGTCACTATAATGCCTTATGTGATTCTTAATAAAATCCAGATTCTTAATAATAATATCATCGTCAAGAAATAAAAGAATATCTCCCTTTGATTCCTTAATACCAATATTTCTGGCTCCTGAAGCAGAACGATCATTACTCCAAAAATACTTAATCTTAGATCTTTTGAGATATCTCTCAGATTCCGGGTTGTCAGTTTGATCTATAATAACGACCTCAAAATCTTGATACGATTGCTCATTCAAGTTACATAATGTATTTTCAAGATCATTATACCTATTAAGAGTAGGAATTATTATTGATAATAGCAATGTTTAAAATATTAATGTATTCGCTTTTCTAAAGCTTCCTAATCCAAAGACTGGCGCTCCCGCCCTTAAAATACAAAGGAAAATCGCGTTGTAAAAAGTCACTTTTAGAATGTTCAAGAAATGAGTTCCAGAAAATAATCTCAAACTGACTGTTAAAAATCAAAAAAGATCTAAGTAAATAAGCCTCATTCCAACTAAACCAGCGATTACCCAGTACATGATTTAGCGGATATTCAAAAGGATAAAAAATGTCATGAAAATGAACAATGACACCTTTTTTCAATTTTGGCAAAACATCAAACAATAGAAAATTCAAATCACTCCCGGTCTTACTAACATGTGAAGAATCAATAAAAAGAATATCATTAAATCCTAAATCAAGAAACTTGCCCAGATCTACATTTTGAACTTTAGATTTAACTATTTCATAATTCCCCTTACTTTTCGAAAAGATTTTATAAAATCGTTCTTCAGGATATGGTTCTATGAAAACTAATTTCGTCTTATTTTCTAAATATTTATTATCTACATCATACATTAAAGAAGATGAATACCCCGATCCAATTTCGATAATCGTAGAAGGTTTTAAGTGACGCATAAAGCTGAACAAAAAAATACCATCAGCATAGCTATAAAATCCATTATTCGGCGTGTAAATCAAATCTACCGAGGCTTCAATATAATCGTTGGCAAATTCAAGATAATATTGTTTAAACGCTTCTAAATACATTGCTTGTATGGCAATGTTAAGATCAATACCCGCAAGATTATTATTTTTATCAAAAATTCTCTTTTGATCGTGAAAAACTTCTTTTGTCGAAACTATCGGACTATAATAATGTCCTGGTGGAATATAAAGTCTTAGTGCCGAATTCATAATCTGCAGCTTTCTAAGAACACCTCTAACTATTGGAAGTTTGGCAAGATTCATTGAATTTAATTTTTAATTATCCAAAAACTTGCGGGTTCAATCTCTCTATTGGTCTTTTTTAAAATCATTTTAGAAAAGAATAAACTTCTATGGTTGTGATGTAAATAGTTTAGAGATCCAACAATTGTAAAATCCTTATTGCAGCTTAGAAAAGCTTCAAGCAAATACTGTTCATTCCAAAATCTATGATCTTTTATTATCCATTGATCAGGATAATTTTTTGGAGTAAATATATCATGAATATGTATTAAGACCCCAGGTTTAAGAGTAGGTAAAATTTCCAGAAGTTCATACAACACATCACCTTGAGGTCTAATCATGTGGGAAGAATCAATAAATAGTATATCATTCTTGTTCAACTGACTAAAAAAAGAAACAGGTATATTTTCTACTACGTCTCTCTTAACAATAACATCCATATTTTCGAGCCACTTCATTTCGTAAGGTTCAATACATGTAATCTCACATTTGGATGATAAAAAATCGACACAATTCTTACTAGCAGCCATTTCAGCAATCAACGTACTATTACCACTTCCTATTTCAATAATTTTTAGTGGTCGAAAATGTCGTATAATATTATAATAAAACTCTGCATCTCCGTGCGAAAAAAAACCATTATTAAAAAAAAAAGAATTCCCCGGTACACCGTCTTCAGGTATTCTACTTAACTCAGAAGAATATTCTAATTTAGAAAGCAACTCCAATTGTGCTTCAATATTAAAATCAAGCCCAGGAAGAGACCTATCTAAACGCAAAGATTCTTTTATCTCTTTTGATGCATTAAACATCGGTTCATAATAATGATCTTTAATGGGGAAAATTCCGATCAAATTGTAAATCCTTTCACTAACTGGTAAATAAGCCCAGTTTTTTCGCAAATACAAAAGCAGAACACAGCTCAAAAAAGTAAACGGACTTAACACTATATCCATTACTCTAACGGCAACATGATTATAAAATATTTTATTAAGTATTTTTTTTATCATAGAAATTAAGTGAGCTACTAACTAAGTTTTACTACTAATTATAAAACACTTTTTTAACTATGCTATGGTCAAAATACGTTTGTCCAATTCTATATGCATTCTGACCCAATTGGAATCTGTGGTTATAATCAAAGAGTTTTTTAACTTGAAGAATAATTTCATCTCCGTCAAGAGATGTAACAATTTCCGAAAATTTTAAATCTTCATGTTCAATCGCCCATTTAACAATAGATGAATACTTTGGAGCATGTATTAAAATAGGAAGTTTTAACAGTGTGTACTCTGCAATTTTACTAGGAAAGGCAAGTCTCATATTCATCTCATAAACAGGATCGAAATCCATGGGAAGATATAAGATGTCACACTCTTCTCTTAACTTACGTAATAATCTTTCAACAGAAAGAAATGGAAACAACTTGATATTATTAGTCTTTAAACCATTTTTCCTTAAGAAATGAATATCCTTATTTGTAAAAGCCATCACATTACAATTAATAAAAGATAACGCATGGCTCAGGGATATAATGTTATTAGGATATCCATTCCAAAGAGAGCCAGCGTAACCAATTGTTAATGCCAATTCGCTAGGCTTTCTCTGTTTAAGAGAATTTTCAAAACTTCCAGTTATATTCTGAGCGATAGGATACAAAATCTGGGACTTAAAACCATACCTTTTTGCATAGACCTCTGCCATAAAAGGAGAAACGACAAATCTTCGATTTGCTTCTCTAAACATTATTCCAAACTTGACGCCTAAATACTTTTTGATTAATAACCCTGATACTGTCACATCCCAGTGATCATGAACAATTACTCTTAATGGTTTATTTAACTTTTTAGAAATCCTAAAGGCGGTAGTCCAAAAAAAATGATGCCCAACTGTTACTATAACATCACAATCAAAATTAGTAGCTAGTTTTTTGACTTTTCTATACCAACACAAAGAATATAAATAATTTATCCAATGATTAATATGGTAAATAAATTTGATACTAGATCCGGGTAGACTTAAATATTTGAAATTAATATATTTAACATTCAACAATTCCGAATTTTTAGATATATCATAAATTTCCTTATCATTTCTTGTTTGGATAATTAACAACTTATCAGGTGGATGGTCTTTAAACAACTTATACATAAGCATTTCTCCACCAGTTGTCGCTTCAACAGGAACATCAGATATATATAATATTTTAGAGTTTTTATTCAGAGAGTTGTCAATCATGAATGTTATAAAACTTCCGCATCCAAGAGATTGTTTTCTGAATACCTTCTTCCAAATTGATAGTTGTTTTGTGATCCAAATCTCTAATAGCTTTAGTACAATCGACTAATTTATGCTTCGTAGTAAGAATTTCTTCATCGCGAAATGTAACTAAATCACTTTGTTTTCTTCCGGTTAATCTTAAAATAATAGAAGAAGCTTCTTCTATGGAATGATAATCCTTCCCACCTATATTATAGACCTCACCAGCCTTGAAATTTGTACAAATATTAGAAATTGTCGTTGCCATATCTGTTATATATGTACTTGTTCTTTTGTATCCTTTATAAACAGTATACGGTATATTATGTAAGGCCCTATAGCAAAATAAACAAATTACCGATCTATATGGACTATATGGTTCTCCTGGTCCATATGTATTGAAAAGTCGCAACCTTACTGATTCAGTTCCATATTGCGTAGCCGAATTCATTACTTGCATTTCATTTACCCACTTACTCATTGCATAATCATTCATTTGCCTAATTTCTACTTTATCCATTACTTCTTCACTCATTATTCCATCATAATCACCATATACTTCAGAAGAAGAGAAATATACAGCCTTAAATCCTTCCTTTTCTTGCATCCTTATAAAGTTCTTCGTACCAATAGCATTTGTAGTCCATAAATTCTCAAAGTAATCCTCGCCATTCCATCTCCCAAATTCAGCAGCCAAATGATATACATAATCGAATTTCAATCCTTTTGGTAAATAACCATTTGCCCATCCACCTCCAGTCCATATTCTTTCAACTTGATGAAATTTACCTATGTCGCACCGAATATATTGGGGGTCATTATTGTGAGCCAGATCAGCAATCCAGACATTATTACCCCTTTCCCTAAGCTCTGAAACGAGATAACGACCTACAGCCCCAAGACCACCAGTAACAAGAATATTCATCGACATTTAATTTTATACTTTTTGATTATTATAATTACGATTTCTTATATATACATACTATATGATCTTCAGCATAATTATCGAAAATAGGATAATGCCATTTTTTCACATTGAATATTTCAGGTAGTACTTTCTTTAAATTTAGTTCGTGATATGCATAAAAAATTAAATTAGCAAAAAGTTTTTTAAATCTAATACTTAGAGTCCTGTCATAATGACTGACATGTCTCTTAAGTAGGATCGACAAAGAAAAGGTTTTTCCAATCCAATCTATGTGCTTATTAGATGCCATCTGTAGGTGGCTATATAATTGAAAATACCAATAGTAACCTATTCGCTTTTTATATCTTATTAAGTCAGATATACCTGTTGAAATTATGAGTTCCCCTCCAGGCTTTAAGCTATATAATAGCAATTCCAGTAATTCTTTAGGAGAGGTAAGATGCTCGTAGACATCACTAAGAATAATAGAGTCAAAAAAATCCTTGTAATTTAATTTGAGATCTTTCTCATTAATAGCTATTATGCCTTTTTTTTGGGCAATTTCCATGGCAGATTGATTTATATCAATGCCATAGCATTTATCCTTTATATCAAGTTTCGAAAGAATTCTTCCCGTTCCACAGCCATAATCCAAAATAGTACAAGATTGCGTTTTTTTATTAAAGTGTTCTGTGATAATCCGATCAGTGGGGAAAAGATCTTTAACATTTTCATATCCGGAATCGAGATTTGAATAATAGAGATATAAATCATCAATACGAGGAATAGCAGATTTATACATTAAAAAGCAATTCGAACACTTAATTACAGAAAAAGAGGGATGAACTAACTGTTTATCAGGATAGATATCAACGCTAAAGGAAGCCACTTTATATCCGTAAGTAGAGTTCTTATCTCGAACAATATTACAAAAAGGACAATTAGTTATTTGTTCGTCTATGTTCTGTACCACTTTCATTTAGAGTAAACTTTGGTTTCTCAGCTAAAAGCCAAGCTATATTTCCGTACCTATATTCTTGTTTGAGATCCCAGGAAAATTTTCTGGGGTTACATGTATGCACTTCAAAAGACACCGCATTGTCTGCGTAAAGATCCCAGTCAATATTTGGTTGAGAAACCGCAATATCTATAAAATATTGACCAGATGCTAAGTATAGATTTTTAAGTTTGACCTCGCAGTGGTATGTTCCTTCAGCTTCTGGCAGCATAAGATTTTCAAAATGGTTGAGAGAAGCTATAGCCACTTTATTTTGGTGATAATCCTTTAAAAAGAACTCTAAAGATAAAAAACCTCCATATTTTTTATCTATAATAAATTCAATCCTTATTTCATCTTGAATGTCATATACAGATATCGGTTTACCGTTAACATCGATTAGCCTAGCGTTAGATAATTTAGAATTTTTTCCAGTAAAACTTAAATTATCAGTTCGTGCTATTTCCTTAATCATGTATAAATCTAAAACCGAATCAGTAAGGCCGTAAGACATCTTTAAACCACCTTCCAAAAGTAAACAGGTTTTAGTTAGCGCTCTTATAGCAGTAATATCATGGCTTACAAACAGCACTGTTCTGCCTCCCTCACTAATTTGTCCCATTTTCCCGAGGCACTTTTTCTGAAATTCTGCATCTCCAACAGCCAATACTTCATCTATTATTAATATTTCAGGTTCTAAATGTGCAGCCACAGCGAATGCAAGCCTTAATTGCATGCCACTACTATATTTTTTTAGAGGTGTATCTATAAATCGTTCAACGCCACTGAAATCAACTATCTCATCAAAATGATTTTTTATATCTGATCGTCGCATCCCCAAAATACTACCATTCATGAAAATATTTTCTCTTCCAGTTAATTCCGGATGAAAGCCGGTGCCAACCTCTAATAATGAGGCAATCCGACCCCTACTTTTTATACTTCCTTTCGTGGGAGGAGTAATTCTGCTGAGAATTTTAAGTAAAGTACTTTTACCCGCACCATTTTTACCAACTATTCCAACACTTTCTCCTGAGAAAACATCAAATGAAATATCCTGCAATGCCCAAAATGAATTATTTCTTTTTGCTTTGGATTGAAATCTATCAATAAAGCCTCCTAAAGGATTAGATAAAAAATCACGTATAGATAAATAGCGCTCTCTTTCACCAAGTAAGTATTTTTTAGACAATGAATTTATTTCTAATATCGGTTTCATGAATATTATGCTAAATCCGCAAAATAGCGTTCCGTTTTTCTAAAAGAATATATACCTATAGCTAAAAAAATAAAAGCTGTCAAAAATCCTAGAGCAATGTCAGACCATACCACATTTTTATTACTAAAAGAAGCTCTAAAAAGATTTATAGATGATGCAATTGGATTAATTTTCATCAAAGTCCCCATCCATTTTTCTTTAAATGTATTGCTACTGTATAATACTGGATTTACAAAAAGTAGGAATTGCACTGTAAAAGGCAAAGCGTATTGAAAATCTCTGTATTTTATATTTAAAGATGCAACCAAAGCTCCTAATCCAAATGTTGTAATGACAATAAGTAATAAGCTCAAAGGAAAGTAGAAAAGGAAATGAATCAGATCAATATGCTGATGGTAAAATAAAAGTAAACCTATGAAAACAACAAAGGCAAAAATGAAATCAAATACGGCTGTTAAAATAGCCGACATTGGTAAAATTAATCTTGGAAAATAAATTTTCTTAATAATGTTTGCGCTATTGATCATGCTATTTGCACTGTTTAGCAAACCATTGCTAAATATATTCCATATAAGTAAACCAGAAAATGCAAAAATAGGATACGGCATCCCTTCCGAAGAAACCTTTAACCCTTTATTAAAGATTAAAGTAAAAATTACCATTAGTGCTAATGGTTGGATAATTGCCCAAAGCACACCCAAGGCGGTCTGCTTATATTTTACTTTTATATCTCTCCAGGCAAAGAAAACAAACAACTCTCTATAAGACCACAACTCATCAATACCAATTGTGAAATTATTCTTTGGTGTTATATTAAATTCAATGGCTTTCTTCGATGGATTCATTAATTGCATTAATTGTATTAATCGTTAATATACATTATCGATTCCATCGTTTCTTTCGCGTAGAAGTACCTTCAAAATATTCCGATTCATAACTATGCCCGTACCCATACCCATATCCATACCCGTAATAACCCTGGCTGTACCTACCATTTTTCCCTACATCGTTTATCACTATTGATAACTTAGGCAGCTTCTGTTGCTTGTATAATTCCTCAATATATTTGATTTGTTTCTTCAGTGTGTAATTATGTCGTACTATATAAATACTCATATTAGCATGCTGGCCAAGAGTAACTGCATCGCTAATCATACCCACTGGTGCAGTATCTATAATAATAATATCGAAGGTTGATTTAGCATATTCAAATATACGACCTACTTTTTCCTCAAGTAACAACTCAGAAGGATTGGGGGGAATTGGCCCACAGGACATAACGAATAGATTTTCTACTGATGGTACGGCCTTGACAAGTTCCCCAATATTTTCCTCACCTACAATATAATTAGTAATCCCTTTACTTTCATTCAGGCCTAAGCCCTTCATGATTTTTGGCTTTCTTATGTCAAATTCAAGAATAAGAGTTTTTTTACCGGACAATGCTAAAACAGCGCCTAAATTGGTACTTATAAATGACTTTCCTTCACCACTAAATGATGATGTAACGAGTATAATAGGCTTTTCATTTCTGGGAATAAAGAAATTTAGATTGGAACGTAAAATTCTAAATTGTTCTGCTATATAAGTTCGGTTATTACTATTCACAATTAAAGCAGAAGTTATTTCTGCATGCCCTATTTCACCTAAAATCGGAACATTAGTTGCCTTTTCAATATCTGATTTAGCAAGCACTTTATCATTAAAGAATTCTCGTATTCCAATAAGAATTATCGGAATAGCTAATCCAATAAGTAAGGCTATGATATAAAAAAGCTTTCTGTCAGGCTTTACCGGAAGGTTGGATGAATCCGCCGATTCAACAATTCTACTATTGTATATGGTTGATGCTGAAGAAATGGAAGTTTCCAGTTTTTTTTGAAGCAACAAGGAATATAAACCTTCGAGGATCTTTTGTTGTCGAGTAATCTCAATTAACTGCTTTTGTTTACCCGGTATGGTACTTATTTCTTTACTCGTTTCACCTGATTTTACTTTTAGATCAATTAGAGCAACAGAATAACTTTCTTTGATATTTTCAAGGCTTTGCAAAATATCCATTCTTAGTTTTTCAATTGCCGTCTCTAAACTTTCAATAACCGGATTTATTTTAGTAGTTCCTTTTATTGTGACTTCATGCTGCAATTGAGCATGATTATATTCTGTAATTAATTGAATGAGCCCGGGTTCAGGAATACCTAAAGAGGTAGGAACGGTTTTAAATTTATTTTGATTCTGTACAAGGTATGTAATTAGTGATTGGACAATTCTTTTTTTCACTTCCAATTCAGTTACTTGCGTTTGAATCGCCCCAATATTTTCAAGATAAAAATTGGATTGCTGCTGAACATCAATCAATTTATTTTTCTCCCGGTATTGTTGCAGACTTCTTTCAACCTGTCCTAATTCACGTTTTAATGTATCTAATTGCTGATCTATGAATGATAGTGCATTTACCGCAACTTGGCGTTTATCTTCTAAATTTTCATCTTGATAAGCAATCATCATTCCATCAATAATCTCTTTTCCGATTTTAATGTTTTCAGTTTCATATTTTAAAGACAAAACATTAGAATACTCAGTTATTACTTTAATATCTAAATCTGATATCAGTTTAGCGCTAAAAAAATGCCGGGGATGCCAACTTACCTCAAATATATTCGTTGCAAAGCCTTCAAATGGGACACCATTATCAACAATTTTAAAGATTGAACTATCGCTTGAAAAAGGTTGTCCAAACTTATATATCTGGGCTTCTTCATTTAATTTGAATGTATTGTGATCAAGCAATTTAATTTCAAATTCATATACATGATTGGAATCAACTAAGTGATTTATTTCAAGCCTAAAGGGAACATCATCTCTATGAAGCAGTGTGGATCTTATCTTTCCCTTGTTATAGTATTGTTTTTGAAGATCAAATTTATCAATAACACGACCAGTAATTGAACTGGATTTAATTAATTCAATTTCATCTTTAATATTATCTTCTCCCTCCGAAAGAAACAGACTTTCGAATTTATCATTTGAATATCCATTTGATTGCTTTTTAATAATAAGCTTTCCTACCACTTCATAAACAGTGGTCGAATATCTAAGCTTAGTATATGCTAAGGTTAAGCAAACTAAAACTGAAAAGAGTATCCATGGAAGATATTTAATATATTTAGTAATAAATTCTCTAGGATTAAATTCCGGAGTTGAGTCCGTTTTATTTTCCAATATTTCTCCGTTATTTAATTGCATGTAAACCGAAAATTATCTTCTAAAAACACTAATTAAAACTGCCATAGCAGAAACAATTGTTACTGCAAGAGATATATTTCTTGCTGCAACCTGATCGTTTGCCGTAACTTTTCTTTTACTCATATCAATCATGACGATATCGTTTTGTTTAAGATAATAAAATGGGGAGTTAAATAACTTGGGATCTTTTAAATTTATTCTTCCAAAATCCCTTTTCCCATTAGTTTCTCTAATAACTAAAACATTTTCTCTTTTTCCAAAAAAAGTTAATTCTCCAGCCATCCCTATCGCTTCTAATATATTTACCCTTTCATTAGGTATAGAATAAACGCCTGGTTTAACAACTTCTCCCATCATTGTTATTTTAAAGTTTTTAAATCGTATATCGTAATACGGATTTAAAAGATATTTATCCAAACTTCTATTTAACAATTCTATTAATTGATCTTTTGTTAATCCTTCGACCTTTAATGCTCCAATTACAGGAAAATTAATCATCCCTTTTAGATTAACTAAATATCCGGCTGTTTGTGCAATAGCAGTAGTGTTAGACATTTCTCCGGAGATAGTATTTTCTGAAAACTGTTGTGGTTGAAAGGCTTGGTTAAAAGGCTTGGAAGATGCCGCATTATCACTAAAAACTATTATGCTTAAAATATCACCTACCTGAATAAAAGGCTCTGGAAACGTTAATTTGTTTATTATTGACGTATCTAAATTACCTTGCAAATATTGCAATTCCTTGGAATTGGTGCATGATATTAATGAAAATAAAATTATAATAATGATGAAGCCATTAAAATACTTACAACTCCTATTCATAACATTATTTTATTAATTTTTCCCTCTTTTAATACGTATCTCTCTCCCGCTTCCTTACAAACCGCAAACCCCTTCTCATCAAATTCCAGCCTGTGCCCGGCTTCACTTACCCATCCAATTTGTTTTCCTGGATTTCCAACCACCAGCGAAAAGGCCGTAACAGGTTTTGTAATGACCGTCCCGGCGCCGATCATAGCATACTCTCCAATCTCATTTCCGCAAATCACAGTCGCATTGGCCCCGATGCTCGCACCCCTCCGCACCAGTGTCTGTTGATATTCACTTTTGCGCACTATGGCGCTTCGCGGATTGACCACGTTTGTAAATACCACAGAAGGACCTATAAACACGTCATCCTCACAAATCACCCCATCATATAAGGTCACATTATTCTGAACCTTTACATTATTACCAAGTACCACCCCCGGTGACACCACCACATTCTGACCGATATTACACCGCTCCCCTATTACGCAGCCTTTCATCAGGTGAGAAAAATGCCAGACGCGCGTACCGCTCCCGATAATACATCCTTCATCGATTACAGCTGTCTCGTGGGCTGAATAGTTCATAATACCAAAAGCCGTTAATGCAATCCATAGCTTCGCCCTCTCAGTC
>Ga0209512_1001631_pt1 | contig 26781 bp, 24 predicted proteins | sample frozenSSSSmetaG_FD_184142 | JGI IMG/M metagenome (GOLD analysis project Ga0209512, IMG submission 184142) | Glacier valley bacterial and archeal communities from Borup Fiord, Nunavut, Canada, to study Microbial Dark Matter (Phase II) -... | ecosystem: Environmental > Aquatic > Freshwater > Ice >...
TCCGTGAAGGGCACGATCAGGCAAAGCAGTAAGCCAACCACAAGCAGCACAACGCCAATTTGTGAACGGATTGCTTTCTGTATAATCAATAGGTTTCTCCGTCTAAGTGATTTGTGTTATCAGGGGCGCAACATGCATCGCCCCTGAAAGTTGACCGTATAAGCAGCTTGCTCAGTGCCTGAACAGGAGTTGATCAACGATCATAGCTAAGAACAACATCGCCAGATACATCGTTGAATATTTGTAGGTGTTTTTGGCGGCAGCTTTGGTGGCAACCCGAATCAGCCGGATCGCTTGATACAAAAAGCCCGCACCTAACCCGAACGCTACGATGAAGTAGAACAAGCCCAACATGCGGAATGGCAAGGGTAGCAGCGTCAGCACGATCAATTGCACCGCGTACAGCAGAATTTGCCAGCGCGTGACCGCTTCACCGCGCGCTACAGGCATCATCGGCACATGGGCGCGTTCGTAATCGGCATTGACCAACAGCGCTAACGCCCAACTATGTGGTGGCGTCCAATAGAAGATGATCGCGAACAGCAAAAAGGCATTCGCGCTGAGCGATCCGTTCACCGCCGCCCAACCGACCAATACGGGCATTGCGCCAGCACCGCCGCCGATCAGAATGTTGAGCACCGTGTTACGCTTGAGCAGCATCGTATACAGCACCACGTAATAAGCCGCGCCGAACATGGCAAGAAAGGCGGTCAGCGGGTTGACCAGCCAACTCAGCATGAACGCCGACCACGCCAACAATCCAAAGCCAAACAACAGCGCATTGATCGGCGCGATGCGACCGGACGGCAGCGGACGGCTTTGCGTGCGGGACATATTCGCGTCCATATCGCGATCGATGTAGCAGTTGAGCACGCTTGCGCCGCTGGATGCACATACGCCGCCAATGATCGTCGCTGCTAACGTGATCAGCGACGGAATGCCATGTGCCGCGATCACCATCGCCGTGACGGTGGTAAAAATCAGCAGGATCGAGATGCGCGGTTTGGTTAGTTGAAGATAGTCGCGGAGCGGGCTGTGCTGCTCTGCGGCTGGACTGGGCTGTGCGATTGTTTCCGATACGATTGTTGAAGCCATGTTACCCCGCTCAAAATTACCATTGCCGACCAGGTTGCTGCCGCGAACGTCACATGCAGTGAGCGCGTGATCACTTTGACCGCATCCGGGTTCGCTGCCGAAAATATGACCAACGCACCGAGCGCCGCCTGCATCAGATACATCACACAGGCAAACGCGATCGCGGAACGGGTCAACGCGCTGGCTCGGCTGCGCCATACTTGAATTGCCAGCGTCAACAGCACAATGCCGAGTCCACCCGCGATCAGCCGATGTGTCATGTTCAGCGTTTGCAGCGGGCCTTGCGCGGACGGCCACACTGCGCCAAAGCACAGCGGCCAGCTTGTGCCACACGCGTAAGCCGCATTATTGCCAGCGACGACCGCGCCCACTAATGCCACACTGTAGGCCAGCACCGACGCGCCGATCACCTCAGTCAGTGGCAGTGTACCTCGCTGCTCATCATTTTCTGCCTGAGCTTCAACGTCCGCTGCTGAACGCACATTCACCCACGCTACCAGATAGCACGCCAACAGCAGCATACTATTCGCCAGATGGATCAACACGCTGAGCCATTCATTGCTGAGTCGAACGGTCAGCGCGCCTAAACCACTTTGCACAAAATACAGCACAAAGCCTAAGATGACCGGATACAACACGCGCGGCGTATCTTTGTATAGACGCACCGCTTGCACCAACGTTGCCAGCGCGAAAACGCCGACGAGCAGCGCAAACAATCGGTGACCATATTCGATCACCACCGCTGTATTAACAAACTCCGGCACGAGCAAGCCGTTACAGGACGGCCAATAAATGCCGCAGCCCATGCCGGACTCCGACACGCGTGTAATAGCCCCGATCACGATCATCATGAACGTGACGATCGCCGTGAATAGTACCAATCGCCTAAAACCCGGATGTTCAGTCCGCGCACTAAACGCTTGATTCATTTTGACGCCTCAAAGACTTGTTAAAAGTGATCCGATTATAAGCATTTGTGCTTTTTTGCGCAATAGCCCTTTTCGCTTAACACCCGAAACGTATTACGCAAATTGTTCGAGCTGTTTTGGCACAATCGGCGGTAACAGCGCGATCACCTCGATCTCGACCTGTGCGCCGAGCGGCAAATCCAGATTGCCAATGGTCGAGCGGGCGGGCGGCGCACCCGGAAAAAACTTTGTGTACACGGCGTTCATTGCGCTGAAGTTACGCATTTCGTGCAAGAAAACGGTCGCTTTGACCACGTTTGCCAGTGATGTTCCTGCTGCTTCCAGGATAGCCGTCAGATTTTTGAAGACCTGTTCGGTTTGCGCGGCAATATCTCCGTCGATCAGTTTACCAGTGCTTGGATCGATCGGCGTTTGGCCGGACACGAAAACGAAGCCATTGCTGATAATACCTTGCGAATACGGACCGACGGCGGCAGGTGCTTGGTCGGTGTGGATGGGTTGGCGATTCATTATTGATATTCTCCTTGAAAGCGAAAAGAAGTCGTAAGCTGACCCTTGAGGGCATCATTAATGTATTGCTGATGGCGTGGAAAAAGCTGCGCAGGCAGTTGATCGGGCGGAAAATAGCGCAGTTCAAGTGATTCGTCGTCGTTGATCGCCAATGTCCCGCCGATCACCCGACAGGCAAACACCATGCCGATCACCATGATTTCATCACCGTTTGGATAGACATGCCGCCATTCTGGACCGCTGTACAATCCGGTCAACCGTTCGGGGATCACTTCCAGATTGGTTTCTTCGCGGACTTCGCGAACTACGGCGTCAGCAGGGTCTTCACCCGGATCAACCGCGCCGCCGGGTAAACCCCAACGCAAATCGTCGCTGCGATGTTGCAACAAAATCTCGCCGCGTTCGTTGGTGATGAAAGCTGCTGCGCCCGGCGACATGATCAGCATATGGCCGATCTTCGCGCGCAATTCAAGGATATACGGTGACGCGGGCATTTTACACCTCCACCGTAAGCGCGCGTAAGGCCGCGATGCCCGCCGTGATGCCGCCTGGCGCTTTGAAGATCGACGTGCCCGCTACAAAAAAGTTCGCGCCGTGGGATAGGACGATCGGCATCGTGCTCACGTCGATTCCGCCGTCCACGCCGATCCCTAGCTCATTCTGCAAAATGCGTGAAACCTGGCGCAATTCGGTCAATTTGTGCAGCGTATTTTGTAACAGCTTCTGACCGCCAAAGCCCGGATCGATGGTCATGACGAGCACGCGCTCCACATCGGGCAGCACTTCGCGGATCATCTCAAAAGGCGTGTGCGGGTTGAAGGCCACGCACGGCTTAGCGCCCAATTCGCGGATTTGCTGGAGCGTCCGATGCAAGTGTGGACACGTTTCGACATGCACATTGATCGAAGTCGCGCCTGCATCGATAAACGCCTTCAAATAGCGTTCGGGCTGTTCGATCATCAGATGCACATCAAGCGGTAATTGAGTCACGCGCCGCACTGCTTCGACAATGAACGGCCCCATCGTGATATTCGGCACAAAATGGCCGTCCATCACATCGATATGAATCTGATCAGCGCCGCCCGCTTCGGCTGCACGCACCTGATCGCCCAGGCAAGTAAAGTCGGCGGCAAGGATCGACGGCGCAATTTGAATTTTTCCGGCCATATATACATTTTTCCTTATTTGACAGCACTTATTCAGACTAATCCACACAGCAGCACAGCAGCACAACAGCGCAACAGCGCTACATCGGCTGCGGAGCATCGGTCGTTGAAATATTCGCGTCCAGGTGTTCGCACAAAAAGTCGAGCATCTGATCCCATGAGTCTTCAGCGGCATGAGCATTATACGTCGGCGCATCAGGATCGAAAAAACCCGCGTCGGCATCGGCATATTCCACCAGTTTGCAAGACGCTGTGGCCGTTTGTGCTGCATCTTGCATCTGGCCGATCATTTGTTTGACGGCGGGGGTATCGCGTTCGCCATAAAAGCCGAGCAGCGGTGTTTGGCAAGCCCGCAGCAGTGCCAACAAATTGCCGAGCTGTCCATCGAAAGCAACCGCCGCTTGCAAATCGGTATGATGCAGCGCGGCCTCGATCGCCAATGTGCCGCCCATCGTCATCCCGATCACCGCCAGTTTGTGATTACAGCGGTGATGGGTCGCCAGCGCATTCAAAGCTGCGCTCACTAATGGCGATCCGGCTTCGCCCAGGTGAGTTTGCAGCGCATGGCCTTGTTCGGGCGTCGCGGCAGTCTGACCATCGAACAAATCCGGCGCGATCACGTAAAAGCCAAGTTCACCGAGCAAGCGCACGAGTCGCCGCGTGTAGGCGATCAGGCCGCGATTATCATGCAGCAGCACGATACCGGGGAACGGGCCGCCGATCTCTGGATGTGCCCAGAATGCCGGAAGATGATGACCCGTAGTGACGATGCTGATATAGCCGCTGACTACCCGATGCTGTACACGCCGCGTCTCGTACATGCTAAATCCCCCGCTCAGAACTTGCTCAGTGCCTAAATCTCGACTTGATCCTGAACTTTGCGCGCAGCATAACGGGTCAGGTGCGTAAAACCCGCGTCTTTGGCAATCTGGATCGCCTTATCGAGTCCCGTGCCGAGCTGAACCGGACTATGGCTGTCGCTGCCGATCGAGAGCAGTTCGCCGCCCATTTCTTTATACCAGCGGATCGCTTCAAGCGTCGGGTGCGTCTGGTTGACGGGCATCCGCAGCGCGCTGGTATTGATCTCCGGCGCAATGCCACGGCGAATGCACGCCGCGAATACCGGACGCACGTACTCTTCGTACTCGGCAATATCAAAATGATTGTTGTAAACGCCGTAGCCGGTGCGCTTCAAAACATCCATGTGGCTCATGATCGTGAAGCCGCCGCCATCGACCATTTCGGCCAATTCTGCAAAGTAATCGCGGGCAGCGGTCTGGTGATCTCGCTTCTGGAAGTAGGGGCGCTCGAAAATGTTTTCGCCGCCCGCCCAATGCAAACTGCCGAGCACCAGATCGTAGGGATGAGCATCCAGTACGGCATTCACTTCAGCACGATTCAAATGAATCTCACCGACTTCCACGCCTGCCTTGATCGTCAGACCTTGCGGTGCAAACTTAACGCGCATTTTCTCAAGTTCTTTGAAAAAGCCGGCAGCGTCATAACGATCGAAGCACATCCCATTACGGACGCGATCGAAGTGCTCCGTAAAGGCGATTTCTGGAATATTCTTGCGGACGGCTTCCGCGCACATCGACTCCATCGTAACGTGACAATCACAGCTGAAGTTGCTGTGCATATGGTAATCAAACGGAATGCGAGTTGACATAGTTTCCCTGTTGAGCGGATCGAGTCGTGGTCTGAACCACTGTTTAACGATATTGGTTAGCGTGTTTATGGATGTGTACCTGAATCAAACGCGCCTATTATAGCAAGCCCTCACCCCTAACCCCAACCCTTCCCCCTCATGTAAGAGCAGGGTAGGGGAAGGGAGTCAAAAGCTGCGTAGAGATTTTGCCTTGTGTCGCATGAATGATGTAGGGAGGGGTCAATCGCCTGCGCTGAGCACATCGGCGCGCGGACGCTCTAGCGATGGTTCGCGCTTCTGAATGTGCGGGTTGCCACGCATGAACATTGCTGGAATAAACGCCAGCAAACATGCCGCCGCGCCGATCAACAGCAGTTCGTCCACCGCGTGAATAGCCGACGAGAAATAGGCAGTAACCGATCGCGCTTGAATTTCGGCGGTACTCAGATCGGCGGGATAGGCGGCTACAATGGCGTTCACCATCTGATTGACGCGACCCAACGCATACGCCGTCATGGATGAAACGGCCACCGTCATACCGACTAAACGCAGCACGATCACCAATGCCGACGTGACGCCGCGCTGCTGCTCGTTCGCCTCATTGATCACCGCCGTACCGACGGGCGAAATAGTCAAGCCTAGCCCGACTCCAGCGACGATCATTTCAGCCGCCATCAGCAGATCAGGGGTGTCAGCGCGCCAGGTCAAACCCGCTGCCAGAAAGCCGATCAGCGCCAATCCGACGCCGATTAAGACGGTTGCGCGGTAGCCGATTCGGTTGCTGAGCGAGCCGCCAGGAATCGCCGCCAGCGCCATTGGGATTGTGAACGCGGATAGCAAAATGCCCGCTTGCTGTGCTGCCTGCGCGATCGAGTCGGAGCTGGCATTTTCGGCACGCAAATTGACCAGCAGCGGCACGCTCACCAAACCGAGCATCAGGCAAAAGCCGACGACTAAATTGGTGAGCGATGAAGCCGCCACGTTGCGCTTACGAAACAAATGCAAATCGATCAACGGATCGTGCGTGATCCATTCCCACACCAGAAATGCGATGAAGCAAACCAAAGCGCCGATCAAGACCGGCAGGTTCAGTGGGAGCGCGGCAGCCTGTGAACTGACCGTCGCCAAGCTCGTCGTTGTGCTGACATCCGAGCTGCCGCCTAACCCAAGACTCAGCGCGATCAATGCCGCGCCGATCAATGCCGCGCCGATCACATCGAAGCGCCCTTGCCCCGCCGGATGTGCTACGCCGCGTAAGGCGAATGCGGTCAGCGCGAACGCCAGAATACCGATCGGCACATTAATCCAGAACAGCGTATGCCAGTCCGGGATTGAACTGTGCAAGGCTTGCGCGATCTCGACGCCATGATCGTTGAAGAATTTGACCATGACGCCGCCGTACAAATGGCCGAGCACCCATCCTGCCGTATCCAGCGCGCCGATCAGCCCGATGGGTTGGGCGCGTTCATCGCGTGGGTACAGATCACCGATCAACGCCATGCTGACGGGCACCATCGCGCCCGCGCCGAGCGCTTGAATGATGCGCCCGATGATCACCGCAATCAGCGTCAGTTGATTCAAGTCGGGACGCTCATGCAGCACTTGCCGCGCGATCGTGTTCAGCAGATCGGTTGGAAAATCGCTGCTGGACGCCACCCACCACGATCCAGCCACGAAAATCGCCAGACAGATCAGGTATACCGAACGTCGCCCAACCAGATCGGAGATACGTCCCATGATCACCATTGAGACGGTGTAGGCCAGCAGATAACCCGTGATGGCCCACGCCGCCAGCCCTAAATTGGTATCGATCGGGATGTTGAGGCGCGTCAGCACTTCCGGCAAAATGGCCGAAACGATCGTCAGATCAAGCGCCCCGATGAAGACTGGAATCAGGATCAGCGCAATAATCAAGCGGCGGCGCTGCGGTGTAACGGTCATGAGCGCCCCCCTACAGGTAGCAAGGATATGGGCAGCGTTGCCGTCGGTAGATCGGTCGGCAGCGGGATCGTGGCGGTGGGTAATGTGCCCGTGATGGTCGCTTGCGGCGTGAGTGTTTGTGTGGCTGACGGCACTGCTGTTTGCGTCATGGCTTGCGTTGCAGCTTGCGTGCCACCGATGGTCAGCCCCTGGCCGAGCGATTGCACGGTCGTCCCTGGCGCAGCGGCGCGCGTGGGCACATTCGGCGCGGTCACCGTGACGGGCACATCGTAATCGTACAATTCCAGATCCCAACGCGTCGGCTTGGGTTCGCTCGCGGTGACGGTATCCGGTTGCAACAGGATCACTTCTTCGGCGCGCATATTATCCACGTTGACGTAAATATCCACGTTGACCACCTTACCACGGATCAAGCCAACGGTCAGCGATTCGATGTCTTTGCCGTCCGCAGTGCCGGTGATGTGATATACGTTCGCGCCGTTGCGGGTCGTTTCGCGCCCGATCATTTTCAAGTCTTTGATCAGTTTGAGTGCTGATTGAATCCCAGTATCGGAAGACACCAGCTTTTGCGCGTTGAAGCCCGGCGAAAAGACCGCGTTAATATATTGACCGCCCGTTAGAATGCTGTTCTTGTACCACTGATCATCACCGATCGCGATCACATCGACCTCACCCGCCACGCCGAGCACTTTGGCGGTCACCTGTGCGCCCACCCGATCCGGCGCGAGGTACTGCGCATCCGCCGATACGAATGAAATGCGGTTCGTGGTATCGACAAAAGCGGGTGCGCCGCTCAATTGCAGCTTGATTTTGACAAATTTGGTCGCCAGGATCGTTTGCGACGCCTTACTGAGCACGTCCGCCGGATCGGGCAGCACTGCTATAGGGACAGGGGTAGCGGCAGGGGTACAAGCAGCCGCCGTAATTGCGATCAACAGCACGGTAATTAACCAACGCGAAAAGCGCATAAACACATCCTTGGTGAACATTCGGCAGCGAATCCATCTTATGTTTGTGTAGCTCTACGCATCTCTACGCAAAAAGGCGGCATATAGTTCCAAAATGCACAACCGTAAACGACGCAAGGCACAGCGCGTCGCACCCTGCCCTGCCTTGCAAGGTGAGTAAAGTTGTCAAGCAACGGACAAATCAGGCGCTAATCGTCTGCGCCGCCACCATCCGATAGACTATCCAGGGTACTGCCGAACGCGCCGCCGTCATCGTCCAGTGGCGACATGACTGTTTCGATTTCTTCAGGGCTTTGGCCTTTTTCGAGCCGTTCGACCACTTCGTTGAATTCTTCGCCCAGGTTCTCGCCTGTTTCATCGCTCATGCGGCGCATATAACGACCCAACGTTGCGGGATCGGCATCCGCCAGATCATCTAACGCGCCATCGTCGGTTTCGGCTTCACCAAAACGTCGCCCCTCGGATTTGGAAAGCGCCACCCGCGTGATCCAGCGTGTCAACGAGGTGCTGCCACAGTGCGGACAAACCGGGCTGGCGCGGTCAAATTCAGCGTACGTTTTGTAATTCAGCAAAACGCGCTTTTTGCACGAATCGCAGCGGTAATCATAAGAAGGCATGGAATCGTAACCTTTCACTAAAATATGGAGATGGGCTATCTACAGTCCAGGCGTTTATGGGGTCATGTGTTGGGATAACGTGCTGAATGCTGCTTGACAAGCAGCGCAATTCGTTATATTATAACCCGCGTTATCCGCAAAAGTCGCACCACATGACCCGCAAAAGCTGGCGCACTTGCCGCTGGACGGGTGCATAGAATAGCCCAAATCAGATCGTCCGCAAGGGCGGTTTCGTGTTTTTTGTCCCCGTAATGTCTGTGCTGATCGTTTCAGGTTGTGTATTCGTATAACATCGCAGGAGTTCCGAAATGTCCGAACAAGTCCATTATCTGACCCCCAATGGCCTCCGTGAATTAGAGACGCGGCTTGATTATATGCGCTCAGTGCGCCGCGCACAGGTCGCTGAGCGGCTGCATAGGGCGCTTGAAGAGGGTGGCGAGCTGGTCGAAAACGCTGAATACGAAGACGCCAAAAACGAACAGGCGTTTGTCGAAGGCGAGATCATGCGCCTGGAAATCATCCTGAGCAATACCGAGATCATCGAACCGACCACTGGCAAAAAAGACGTGATCAGCCTTGGCGATAAAGTGACGGTAAAAGAAAAGGGGCGCAAGGAAACTGAAGTCTTTCACCTGGTCGGTGCGGCAGAAGCCAGCCCGCGCGATGGTCGGATCTCCAACGAAAGCCCCTTGGGACGCGCTTTGATCGGCCATAAAGTGGGCGAAACGATCAACGTGCGCGCGCCGGACGGCAATATCGCGTTTGAGGTCAAAAAGATTCAATAGGCGTCCACGTGGTTTGCAAATCACGGCTCGCGCCCACACCGAAAGCGGCGTGGGCTTTTTTGTTTATCTCGGCTGAGTCGCTTATCCTATAACCCTATAAAAACACTGTAACGTAAATAAGGACGCCTGCTTATGCCCTGGCAACCCACTAACAAGCTAGAACAAGAACGGCTCGAAAAGCTGGAACGGATCATCGCGCGCGGGATCGATCCGTATCCAGGTCGGGTCAAGCGCACGCATACCATTGTGCAAGCCGTCAGCGCCTTCACCGCGTCCGAACCTGCCACGCCGGAGGGTGCTGAACCCGTCCAACTGAGCGGCACACCGCCCGAAAATCCGATCAACGTGACCGTTTGTGGACGGCTCAAATCGATGCGTGGATCGGGCAAGGTGTCGTTCGCGGACATCGAAGACGGCACCGGGCGCGTACAGCTCTTTATCAAGCAAGATAAAGTGGGCGATGCGACTTATGAGATGCTCAAGCGTGACCTTGACCTGGGCGATTTCCTCCAGATCAGCGGTGCAATGATGCGAACGCGCGCAGGCGAGATCAGCGTGCAGGCCGACGAATTGGTGCTGCTCTCCAAAGCGATTAGTCCGCTGCCCGTCGTCAAAGAACAGGAAATTGAAGGCCAAACGGTACGCTATGCGGCATTCAAAGATGTTGAAGAGCGCTATCGGCAGCGCTACGTCGATCTGGCGTCCAACCCGGAAGTGCGCGATTTGTTCCGCGCGCGTGCTCGCACCGTGAGCGCAGTCCGCCGCTTCATGGATGGGGAAGATTTCCTGGAAGTCGAGACGCCGATCTTGCAACCGATCTATGGCGGGGCGGCAGCGCGCCCGTTCACGACTTTTCATAACCAACTGCATCAGGAATTGTATCTGCGCATTAGTTTTGAGTTGTATCTGAAGCGGCTGCTGGTGGGTGGCTACGACGCGGTGTACGAAATCGGGCGTGATTTTCGCAATGAAGGCGTCAGCTTCAAGCACAACCCGGAATTTACGCAGCTCGAATTTTATAAAGCGTATATCGACTACAACGGCGTGATGGATTTGACCGAACGGCTTGTTTCGTCGGTGGCGAAGGATGTAACGGGCAGCACGACCGTTCATTTCCGCGACCATGACATTCAATTGGCAGCCCCTTGGCGGCGCTGGCGAATGCGTGACGCAATCCGCGAACTGGCAGGGATCGATTACGCGGACTATCCGACGGCGGACGCCTTAGAAGCGATCATGCGCGAAAAGGGGCACAGCGTTAAGCCCGGCCAAACATGGGGCAAGCTGGTTGAAGAACTGCTCGGCGGGATCGAAGGCCAGTTGATTCAACCAACGTTCATCATCGATTACCCGCGTGATATTTCGCCATTCGCCAAACGTGCGCCGCATGATCCGCTGCATGTCGAGCGCTTTGAGTTTTATATCGCGGGCATGGAGTTCGGCAACGCCTTTACCGAGCTGAACGATCCGCGCGATCAGGAGCAGCGCTTTTTGGATATGGCGCAAATGTACGGTGAAGACGCCGAAGACGCTACCCCGATCGATGAGGATTACCTACGCGCGATGCGTTACGGAATGCCGCCGAATGGTGGTTTTGGCATGGGCATCGATCGGCTGGTCATGATGCTGACAAACAGCGACACGATCCGCGAAGTGCTGTTGTATCCGCATTTGCGCAAAGCGGACAATCCCACGACTGCGCAAGATGAGAGCTGATCGAAGCTAACAAAGGCGCTGACGCCCCTACCTATAAACCATCACTTTGACAGGGGCGCAGTGCTTTATGCCTTGAGCAAGTCGCAAAGATTTAATTTACGGCGCGAGTTGTGTGGCGTTTAATCCCAGACTGCCTGCTACGCATTTTTCCAGCACGCGATTCAAATCTTCGATCATGGCAGGCTTGACAATGTAATCGTTCGCGCCCGCTGCTGCGGCTGCTTTTTTGTAACCGTCTTCAGCGTTCGCGGAAATAACGATGATGGGTAAACGCGCCGTGAGCGGGTCACGCCGTAAATAGCGGCATATCTCCAGGCCATCCACGCTGGGCATGTTCATATCCACAAACACCACATCGGGAATGATCTCGCTGAGCTGATGTAAGGCACTTCGCGCCCCGAAAGCAACCGCTACGATATGTCCGTCAAGGCGCAGCATATCGGCGGTGAACATAGCGGTTCGTCGATCATCATCGATCACTAAAATATTGTAGCGCACCATTAATGAAGCCTTTGACGATTAGTACGGCAATAATTTGAAGTTTTGGGTATCACATAGTGTATCCAGGTGGCATTCTAATCTAATATTACACAATGCAGTTCAATTCATCAAAAATCGTTGTCAGCGCAAAAATTGTAGATCAAAAAAGAGTGCCCTGCCCATGCAGAACACTCTTTTCAATTGACTTGCTTAAGCGATAAAAAACGAGGATCGCTTAGCGAGCAATACTACTGAGCCATCGTCGCAGCGGCGGTCGGTGCTTCTGGTGCCATAGCGGGTGGCGCGAAACCCGGTACCGGGCTGGTCACGAAAAGCAAGGGCTTGACGGCAACGTTGCTGCTGATCGTACCGGTCGCGAATACCGAGTAAATCTGATCGGCGTCGATCTTGGTGCCGGTCAGCGTGATCACAGCTTTGGACGCATCCGTTGCACCATGCGGCACAACCAACAGATCGTAAGTGCCTGGCGGAACCATGATCGTGATGGATGAACCATACGGCAAATCGTTGACCAGAACGGTCTTGAAGTCAGCGGTCACCAGATCAACGTTTGGCCCATCGGAAATCGCATGGGTCACCTTGACGCGCGCCTGACCTTTGGTGTCGCTCACATCATCGACAGTGATACGGATACCAAACGACTTGTCAGCCAGCAGACCTTCGGCAATGACGGTAAGTGCTGTGCCGCCCGTGAAGGTTACTTTATCATCGTATACAACCGTTTTGGTGTCGCCCGCCGCAGTGATTGTCAGTTGATGATCGCCCGCCGGAATGACCTTGTAACCATCGGTGGCAGTGTCGTACGCCAGGTTAGCAATGGCCGGGGTCGCGCCCTTGTCCAGATAAACATCAACGTTTGGCGAGGCAGGTGAAGCGTGAACCACGCGCAGCAATGTCGTTTGGGCAATGGTCGCAGCATCCATCGTCGCGGCGGCTTGCATCGTCGGCGCAGCGTTTGATACGTGGCCGTTCAGCGCCAGCAATGCGACAAAAACGGCAGCCAATGCTGCAAAACTAAAAGTACGGGTTTTCATGTAAGACTCCTTTGAAGTGTGGAATGCTACAGCATCCCTGCTCATCCATTATAACGATTTATGGTAAAGTTGCGCGCAGCAAAAATAAGCGCTGCATTAGACATACAAACTCAAGCCTTACGCGGCGCACGTTTGAGCGGAATGCCAAAGAGCAGACTCACGCATAGGCCGCCGATGATCACCCAATACGGCATGAGCGGCGCGCGAAAGCGGACGAACGAGAAGAATACCAGCGCATTGACGATCGCACCGATCCACAAGGTCGCGCATAAAACCACGAACGCCCGCACGTCCCGATCCTGCACAGCGCGCCGAATGCGCGTCCGTACCCGCGTGCGCAAAGCCAAAAGCGCCAATGCCAGCACGCTCAACATGCATAAGCCCATTGCCACGGCGTCGTACCATACATCAGAATAACCGTGCAAGTTGGCGACTTTTATCAGTTCGGTTTGTACCAATTTGGGGAGCGGCACGCTGTGCAGAAAATCCAGCGCGGCGCGTGTTTCGGCACTGTCCCGCGCAAACTCATCGAGCGCTTGAAAACGACTCCAATCGGGCAATTTTTCTGGCTCTAACCAAAGTCCGCTCGGCGTCTTGGCCGGATCAACGCCAAACGACACCGGATTATCCGCCCCCCATAAAACTGCCCCGCTGCCTGACGAAAACGGAATCAGGCGGCCAAGCGTGATCCAATTGCGCAGCGTCCATGGAATGATCAACAGCAGCGCGCCCATTGCCACTAATCCCCAACGACGACGCGGGATCACGAACAGCAGGAGCGGAAGCGTCAGCAGCAGCGTTCCACGCGTCAATAATAACAGGCCGATCAAGATTCCGAGCAGCACAAACGATCGAGCGCGGCGCGCATAGACGAGCACGATCCCGAAGATCAGCAGCAGCGCCGTAAATAGCGTTTCGGTGAACAACATATAGGCATACGTGTACATCGGGATGTTGACCAGCATCAGGCCACCCGCGATCATGGCCGCGACCGTGCCACCGAGCCGCGCGGCAAACTGTACCGTGGCGAATGCGATCAGCGTGATGAGTACCGATTGCAATAATCGAATCGGCTCAATCGGATGCTGATCGCCAAATAAAAATAAGTTGAATGTCAACCAAAGCGGATAACCCGGCAAACGGTACGCGCTGGCATGGGCAGCCCCTGCGCATTCAAACGCAATCTGATCAGTCGGCGGCGCGCAATCCTGGTAGCCCTGCCCGCGATACAGATGCAACGCGTAGCTCATGTACCAATCCCAACTCTGTTCTACGCGCAAACTGTGAATATCTTGAATTTTTGTGATTTGCAAAGAAAGAAACAAGGTTAGCAATGCGTATACGATTGCCAATCCCGTGGAAAAGTTGAAGCGCACAGCACAGCCCCCATCGCGGACAGATGCTGATCAGCCTACCCAACTTCACGTCAGACTTCAACTTTTTGAGCAGTACAAGTTGGACAGCGCAAAAACGCTCAGGCGGACAGGTGCGCACCCGTCCGCCTGAATAGTCAAAGCAGAGCGACTATGAGAGGGTGATTTATGACTTGGGGAGAATGACGCTGTCGATGACGTGGATCACACCGTTATCGCAAACGATATCGGCTTGCGTAACTTTCGCGCCATTGATGGTGACGCCACCTTCATGACCGATGGTGATGTCCTGACCCTGAACGGTCTTAGCGGAGTGAACCTTCATCGCGTCGGCGGCCATGACTTTGCCAGCAACGACGTGGTAGGTCAACACAGCGGTCAAGCGCGGAATGTCGGCCAGCAGACCTTCGACAGTGCCAGCGGGCAGCTTGGCGAACGCGGCGTCAGTCGGTGCGAAGACGGTGAAAGGACCCGCGCTCTTGAGCGTATCGACCAGGCCAGCGGCCTGAACAGCGGCGACCAACGTTTTGAATGAACCAGCAGCAACAGCGGTATCGACAATATCAGACATTTTAGAATCCTCTTATAATGCGGTGACCAGATTTGTTGAGTTACAAGCACGTGCATGTACAGCCAACAAATGGACTTTAATCAAACGGTTGCAGTGTGCCAAATTAACTTGGATTAAATATGCAATTGTGCTAGGCGATACGAAACCTGCTGCTTTGTGGGGTAAGCGATCAAAGCACACAAAAACTTTTACAGTGCTGTCATGAATGAATACGCGCCCTTGAATATCACACCATTTTCAGATATGATTGCCTCCGATATTTATCCTTGGAAAGATCGTGCCGCCATGAAAGTTATTCTAACTGATTACGTCTACAAACACGGCGTTGCGGGTGAAGTGGTCACCGTCGCTGATGGGTTTGCCCGCAACTTTTTGCTGCCGCGCAAACTGGCAATGAAAGCGACTGCCGCCAATCTCGACAAAGTGGCGGATTTGCGCGCTAAAGCCGTTGAAAACCGTGCCGAGCTGAATACGCGCCTGAGCGAAGCCTCGCGCCAGATCGACGGCGTGGAACTGGTGTTCGGCGTCAAAGCAGGCAACAACAATAAGCTGTATGGTTCAATTACCACCCAAATGATCGCCGAAGCGCTGCTCAAAAAGACAGGTGTGGACATCAACCGCCGCCGTATCAGCGAGCGTCCACTGCGCGAATTGGGGCGTTACCGTATGCCCGTGCGGATGGGCAACGATCAGTCGCCGTCGCTGGACATTGTGATCCTGCGCGAAGATGAAGTTGCGTCCTATTTGGCCGGACAGATGAAGGGACCAGAGTTGACCGAAGTGGTCGATGAAGCGCCTGTCCCATCCGTTGAATTCAATGATGCGCCAACGAGCGACTCGACAACGACTACCGACGGCAGCACTGCGGAATAACGGCGAACGTTTACGACGCGAGCCTTTATATTCATAACATCCATAGCTGTAGCGAGCGATCATGAGTGACGCTGAGACGCTCGGCGCAGAACTGCGCACAGCACGCGAGGCGCGCGAACTGTCGCTTGATCAAGCTGAACAGCAGACGCGCATCCGCGCTTTTTATCTGGAAGCGCTCGAACAAGGCAACTATGCCGAACTGCCATCCGCCGTTCAAGGGCGCGGCTTTTTGCGGAATTATGCGCGCTTTTTGGGATTAGATGGCGATGCACTGGCGCTGCGCTTCGACTCGGTGCTGCGCCTGTACAATTCGCGACGCGGCAACCGTCAGCCGCTTTTCTCCGATGATCAAACGCTGCCATCTGTGACGCGGCGAACCGTTCGGCGGACGCAAAGCATGTCTGCTGTACCGCCGAGAAGTGCTGCCACCAGCTCGGCCAATACTCCAACAAATAGCACTCCTGATCGCGCGACAGCCCGTGCAGAACGCAACCCGTCGCGAACATCACGCCAGAGCCGCACGCGCAATATGACCCTTGGCACGTTGGCGATCGCGATTATTTCACTGATCGGCCTGTTCCTGATCGTGCTGTACGTCACCCAAACGGCTAATCCACAGCCCACGAATAGTTCCATTCTCAACCCGCTGCCTAGCCAAGTTCCAGCGACCGATGCGCCGCTGCCTACGGATACGCCCGATCATCCAACACCGCTTCCTAATCCGCAGCTGCCTAACCCGAACGGAGCAGTCAGCACGAGCGTCGCACCAGTCAGCGGGTCAGGGAATGGAAGTGGCGTCGTTGTTCAGATCGTCGTCAAAGAGCGCAACTACTTGAAGATCACATCAGACGATACGATCGTGTATTCAGGTTCCGCGCCACCCGATACGAATCTGCAATTTGCCGCCAAAAAGTCGATCGTGGTGCATACCAGCGATGCGGGCAGCATTGAAGTCACTGTCAACGGAGTGGTGCAAGGTGCGCTCGGCCAACGTAAAACGATCGTTGATAAGACGTATACTGCTAATACGCCGCTGCCAGCCATTTCGCCACCGCCGTCCGCCGTCGGTGCTCCGACAAGTCCGGCTATCAGCGTAGCGATTACCGTCGCCGCTCCATCGTTGAACCTATCTATCCCGTCGAAAACATCGCCATTGGCAGCGTTAGCCGCTTCTGCGTCACCCATCGCGCCGACCGTACTTCCGACTACAGTAGCACCTTCGACCACTGCGCTCCCGGTAACTACGGTGCATCCAAGCGCATCGCCACTGCCCACGCGCACGCCTTCACTGACGCCAACGACCAAAGCCAGCCGCTTGCCGCCAACGGCAACGCCAATGCTGAGCATGACCAGCAGCGTTACCAGCAGTCCGCCCGCAGTGCTGCTGCCACATGACACCATTACGCCGGACAGCCGCCCAAATTAGCCACCCGCTCGCGAAAGGAATCCGCCCATGACATTGCCGCGCAACCCGATCATTTATGAGATCAATACATGGGTTTGGCTGAACGCACTCAGCGTCCATGCTGATCAGCCGATCACGCTGGCGACCGTGCCCGACGCTATCCTTGATGAGCTGGCAAGCTGGCATTTTGACGCGATCTGGCTGATGGGCGTGTGGCAGCGCAGCCCACAAGGTCGCGAAATTGCGCGCACACAGCCCGGTTTGCAAATGGAATATGCGCGTGCGCTGTCCGATTACACGGATGCCGATGTGGTCGGCTCGCCGTACGCCGTCAATCGCTATGAAGTCGATCTAGCGTTGGGCGGACAGGACGGACTGGCGGCTTTTCGCAAACGGCTGGCCGCCCGTAATCTCAAATTGATCCTGGATTATGTGCCTAATCACGTTGCCGTTGATCATCCCTGGACGCAGGAATGCGCGGCTTGTCTGGTGGCGGGCACTGAGGACGATCTGAAAAATCGCCCTGGTTATTATTTTCGCGCGTCTGCCACTGCTGACGGATCAAACAGTGGGCTGATCTTTGCGCATGGCCGCGATCCGTACTATCCAGGCTGGACAGACACCGCACAGATCGACGCTTTTTCGGAGACGGCGCGCCAACATTCGCGCGATACGGTGCTGGACATTGCGGCGCAATGCGACGGCGTGCGCTGCGATATGGCAATGTTGATGGTGAATCGCGTGTTTGCCAAAACGTGGGGCATATCCGATTTGCCGACCGACGAATTTTGGAGCGTGATCATCCCGCCGATCAAAGCAAAATACCCGGATTTCGCGTTCATGGCCGAAGTGTATTGGGACATGGAAGCGGATTTGCAAACACTCGGCTTTGATTACACCTATGATAAGCGGCTGTACGATCGGATGCGCGATGATGGCGCGGGCAGCGTGCGCGATCATTTATTGGCGGCGTCCGGCTATCAGCAAAAGATGGTGCGCTTTGTCGAGAATCATGACGAAGCACGGGCACTGGCAGCGTTCGGGTTGGAGCATTCACAGGCGGCGGCGGCGTTGGCAACCTTGTTACCCGGTGCCCATTTGCTGCATGACGGCCAACTTGAAGGGCGACGACTCAAATTGCCGGTACAGCTAGGGCGGCGTCCGATCGAAAATCCGATCGAGTCGCTGCTCACTTTTTACCGGGCGCTGCTGAGTGAAGCCGCGCAGCCGCCTTATCATCAGGGCGTGTATATGGCATTGGCCGCTAATCCGCTGTCCGGCGACTCGGACGATCCGGCGGCGCTGATTGCGTTTGCCTGGGCGCTGTCGGACGATTGGCGGATCGTGGTGGTCAATTTCAGCGGGCAGAGCATTCAGACGCGCCTGATTATCCCGTTTCCACATTTGAGCGGCTTCACCACCTGGGAATTCACCGACGCGCTGAGCGGTGCAACGGCGCTGCATGGTGGCGCGGACGTGCTGACGGCGGGTTTACCGATCGCGCTACCTGCGTATGGTGTGCAAATCTGGCGGATTGGGCAGTAGGATGTGACCTACCGATCAAGTTATCTGCTTCCGTCCTCATAATGGTAATGCTCTTGACTTGCTGACGAGAAGCGTTGGATAAATTCAGGTATTTTGTGTTTATCTTCTGTTGGCTCAAAAAAGCCATTCTGGATTGCCCAATCATATATACCTATATTGAGCGGGTAAGCTGTAAGTATGCCTGTCAACCGCTTTTTTGCGATCCAAGCCTCTGCATTTTCTTTGGACGAAAATACTGCGCTCGCGAAGTGACCTGATGAACCATTGAAAACCCACACAATTTCATCCATTTTTACCTTTTAGTCAATCAAAGGCAGTTAAACCGCCTACATATGGCGTGCAAATCTGGCGCATCGGGCAGCAAGGTGTGTAATAGGTTCATGCTTGTATCAAAGTTCGGGCGCAGTGTGCTGCGCCCGATAAAACGTATGTCGCGATGAGCTATAGCTTTAGCACTCGCTATAGGCGCAGCTATAGCACTTACGGCAGCCTTCCTCGCTGACCAGTGACGCTTCGCCACACTCCGGGCACAGGTCGCCAACTGCTGTAACAGCGCCTGCGCTGATCGGCAGCACGCGATCGTTATGATCAGTGTGATTATTGGTTGCTGCGATGGGCAGCGCTTTGGATGCAGCAGGCGCGGCGACTTGTGGCGATGCTTGTACAGGTGACAGCGCCGCTTCCGTTTCCGCGATGTACTCGCTCAAAATCTGCGCGATACCATCTGGCAAACTGCGCACGCGCGCCGCGCCGAAGCCCGTGGAACGACCGCCGCCGATCCCTTCCAACTGACGGATGATCTCTTTGACCCGTTCGCGTGGGCTGATCGGTGAGGTCAGGCGCAGTACGAGCGAGATCATGCGACCGATCGCCTCACTGACTGCTGCCGTCTCTGATCCGGCTTTGCTGGTGTGCGTGAAGATTTCAAACGGTTGGCCGCGTCCTTCGCCATTCTCGTTGATCGTGACATACGTTTTGCCGAGCGGCGTACCCACCTGAAACGTGCGCCCGATCAACTCACGCGGGCGATCCTTCTTGACCACAGCGGAAGTCAAGGGTAATGCGCTTTCGGCGTGCACGGCATGATCCATCAGTGCGAGCTGCGGCGTTTGTAACGCTTCTACAGGCATGACCGCTTCATCTTTTTGCTTGGCTTGTACGGTCGCGTGCGTTTCCAGCACCACTTTATCACGGCTGCCCGTCACGTATACGGTCATGCCTTTGCAGCCGAGCTTCCAACCGAGCTTGTAGACGGCGGCCACATCACTCTCGGTGAACGTGCTTGGCGCGTTGATGGTCTTGGAAATGGCGTTATCCACGAATGCTTGCATGGCCGCTTGCATCCGCACATGTTCTTCGGCGGAAATGTCACTGCTGACGACGAACGTATGACGGATACGTTCTGGGATGCTTGACACATCCTGACACGAACCTTTGACGTTGACTTCCTCGACAATGGCCGTAATCTGATCGGTGTTCAGTCCAGCATCGCGCAGCGCCTTCTCAAACAACGGACTGGTGTACTGCAATTGCAGATCGCGCCCTTTGTCGTTGACGTGCCGAATGTACGACAGCGCAAAGACCGGCTCGCAGCCATACGCCTCACAGCCGGAAACGGTCGCGATCGTACCCGTGGGCGCAACGGTAAGCTGTGCACCATTGCGAATGCCATGCTTTTTGAGCTTGGACGTGATCTTGTCCCAATCCAGCGTCGGACGTTCCCAATTGCGGGTGTACGGGAACAGCGGTTTAGGCGCTTGCCACTTCAGGTTATCGGGATCGTAGATGCTGCCTTTGATCGCAGGGAACGAGCCGCGCTCCTTTGCCAGACTGATACTCGTTTTCATGGCGTGATAGCGCACGAACTCGATGATTTGTCCGGCGAACTCCTGGCCTTCTTCTGATCCGTAGCGCACACCGAGCTTGTACATCAGATCGCCTAGCCCCATAATGCCCAACCCGATGCGGCGGACGGCGTGAGCGGCAATCTCCAACTGCGGCACGGCGGGCACGTACTTATTGGCGGTCACCACATCGTCCAGGAAGCGCGTGGAAGTTTCGACCAACGTTTGCAGGTGTGCCCAATCGACCTTTTTGTCAGCCGTGATTGTGTTAACAAGATTGATACTTCCGAGGCAGCAGTTTTCAAACGGGCCTAAAAATTGCTCGCCGCATGGGTTAGTGGACTCAAGCTCATACAGATGGGGCACTGGGTTCTGGCGATTTGCTGCGTCTAAGAACAATACGCCCGGCTCGCCGTTGTGATGTGCTTGCTTGATAATCAGATCGAACAACTCGCGAGCGCGCACAGTTTCCCAGACGCTGCCATCTTGCGGATTGATCAGGTCGAAATCACCATCGGCCTCAACTGCGCGCATGAATTTGTCGGTGATGCCAACGCTGATATTGAAATTGGTAATGCTGCTTTCGTTCGTCTTGCATGTGATGAATTCGCGAACATCGGGATGATCAATCCGCAGAACGGCCATGTTCGCGCCGCGCCGTGAATTGTGCGACACAATGCCGTTGGCAAGATAGGTGTGGTTGTCGTTCACTTCAAAATCAAGCGTGAGCGACTCGCCTGCACTTTCAACGGACGCGATGGTGACGAACCATTGATCATTGATAGCGCGTGCGTGCTCGGCAAACGGCCCGCGCGTGGTGCGAATACTGCTGTTGACTACGGTTGAGGCATAAGCGGGTTCAGCCGCCAGATTATCGATTTGATCATCAGCCACGGTGACTGACCATGCAATTTCTTGTGAGTCCGTAATTTGACGCTTAATGCGAACCGGACAACCCAACCCGATCAGCAGTGCCGCCACTTCGCGGATCAACGTTTCGGAACTGCTCAACAGGCTTGGGTAGCCATGTGAGAGCGCCCCATCCGCCTCGCATAAGCCGCGCAAAAACGCGCCCACCACTTGCGGCGTGCTCTGCCGAATCAAACGCGGCACCTGTGCCGATGTGCTGCGCGTCTTTGCCAACCCGTTCAGCGTCAAAAAATCCTTGACTGCGCGATTATCCATAACAAAAGTCACGGATGCGTCATTGTCTTTCTGCTGCGTATGAACGCTCACCTGATCCCCAAACAATCGCGTAATCAGGGCAGGCATTTCGTTCATCAGATAGCTATCGTGCGCCACTGACATGCCTACCCGATGATCTTCTGCGCCCGCAGCCATGAAGCCATCACCGACGAAACAGCCCAAGAAAAACGCAAACTCTTCATCCAACATTGATGGAAAGTTGGGCATCACCTGATTACCGTGCTGGCGTATCGGATGCGTCAGCGTTTGCAGCGTGCCCATATGTTGACCGAGCTTCACGATCAGCGCATCGCCCGCTTGCAATTCATCGAAACGACGCCACATCGGACCACTTGCGGTCATGACTTTCAGCTTGTGATTCGGCGTGCCGGTCAGTTGCAAGCCAGCGTCAGTGGTCACGCGCAGCACGGGCGCTGCGCCGTTATTATAGGTTTGCGTAGAATCGCGCAAGCCTTCGTCAGTGGGTACGGACATGCTATGCGTGCGCCAGCCGGGTTCACTGTGCGTGACAATTTCATCCAGACGCAGCAAGCCTTTATCGGTGAACACAAGTGTATCCGGCGTCAGGCAGCCACCTTGCGCGATCTCGCCAAACGCTTGATCGTATACGCGTAAAAAGCCGACCGGCCCCGTCGCCTGACCGTTGCTGCTGCGCACGATCGCGCCCTTCGGACGCAGCCGCGAGAACGAAAAGCCGTTGCCGCCGCCCGTCTGCTGAATCAACGCGGCATTACGCAAGGTCTGGAAAATACCCGACTCGCTGCGCCCCATATCATCATCGATGCGCAAGACAAAACACGCCGCAAGCTGGCCGAGCGGCGTGCCCGCGCCCGTGAAGGTCGGGCTGTTGGGGAAGAACTCTAAATTAGTCAGGATGTCATAGAAACGTCGGGCATTGCTCAGAACATCGCCGTCATGCTGCGCTTCGGCCAGCGCCACATTGTAAGCCACTCGCCAGAACATCTCGTGTTCACTTTCGGCGGGCTGGCCGTCTTCATCACGCCGCAAATAGCGTTTCTGAAGCACTGTCCGCGCGTTATCAGTCAGTTGAATCGGGCGCGCGCGCAAGTCCGACGGAATCAGCATAAACGCCGAATCGCTGCCGGGAACAAGCGGGCCTGAACTATCCCTGGTGATTTCCATGGTTTCTCCTGTCATAGCACTGTCGATAAAGATAAAAAGTCCATTGGCCGCGCATCATGCACGCGGCTTGTCAACTCGTAACGGCGATCGGGGTTGGTCGCGTTACGCTATAAAGCGAGTTAGTTTGCTAAAACTTGGCCGTGAGTCGTGAATTCCGCCAGAGGGTCACTTATAGAAGAAGCGATAGGGTCTTCCAAAAGTTCGCGGTCAGGCGCGCCGTTCACCAGATCGTTTGGTGAGCCATCAGCCGTCAGCCGTGCGTGCTGTTCGGACAACAATTTATCGATTTCCGAGCGCACGCTCTCCAGATTGTCGAGTCCCAGGTACACAATGGCATAGCGAATATACGCGATTGGATCGAGGTCTTTGAGGCCCGTCACCACCAAATCACCGACGACCCGACTGGATATTTCAGCGCAGCCGAGCGATTGCAAGTGCGTTTCGATGCGCGCGGTCAGGCGTTCAACCTCAGCGGCAGGCACCGGACGTTTGGCGCAAGCCATCCAAACGCCGCGTTTGAGCTTATCGCGATCGAACTCTTCGCGATTGCCGTTGCTCTTGATCAATACGGGCGTCATGTTTTGCGAGCGCTCGTGCGTGGTAAAACGCATGGCACACTGCTTACATTCGCGCCGCCGCCGAATTCCGGCGCGTACCTCGGTTGTATCAACGACTTTGGAGTCGTCAGCACCACAACGTGGGCATCGCATACCCTTGCTCCTTACCCGTAGACCGACCCAACAACGTGCCTTGGTTGGAATTAGAACAGACGTCCTGAACACGATTTTGGCACTTCTGGAAAAAAATACCCCCATATATAGGGGTACTACTGTCACCCTCTGCCATATATGGCGGCATGACCCTTACTTTAGCACAGGCTACCTATAAATACAAGCCTGTGCAGCGTACAAGAAAAGTTTGGGTTTGGTTTGTAATTTTGCATAATGTGATACCTATCACGTGCCCCAAAAAAGATGCTGAGAAACATTAAGAATCCTTGATTCTTCTATTTTGGGCTTGACCAAACAACATTAATCCCAACTGCCTGTTGTCTCCACTAACAAGCGCCCTTCTTCACATCGCGGGCAAGGCAGCCAGGCATCCTGAGCATCAAGATCCTTAACGTTTACATCGTCGTACAAATCTAAATCCGTGCTGCCACACACCGAACACAAACTAACTTCGCCTGCCATGTCTGCCTCAAACGAGTCGAGCGCCTCACGGAAAAGCGGTAACAAATCGCGCGCACGCATATCACCAACGACCGCGTCTGCTTCCATTTGCACGATCTCACTGCGCGCATTGGCGAGCGCTTCGGTCATCTGCTGATCGTTGTTGGCGACCAGCGTAGAAACGAGATTGCGACAATTGCGACAGATCGCCAACGCGTAATGATTGCGCAGAAACATCGGACTGATGCCGCTGCCACCCTGACTCAAATCGTCTTCGATAAAATAATTGCACACCGGGCAGCTATGCGCTGTGACCAAACGACCCATAAAAATTTTCCTGAAAAACGTCCCGTGAAAGTTAAATCCAGTTTAACATAGTTTCTGCACATTCTGATCAAGTCTGCTCTCGAATAAAGCGTTTAACGCTTGTGCGTTGTTAACAAAATCTTTGCACCTGAACATCCGTGCTTGTGGTAACATAACAGCAATCACCGTTCAGGGCGCTCCTCCGCGCCTTGAATCGTCTCTCGACAATGCTCGCTAATTCTCGTCAGTTGCCAGTCGCTAGTAGAACGGGACATTCCGCGATGGAATTTGAACATCCGTTTATCCACCTGCACGTTCATACCGAATTCAGCCTGCTGGATGGGTTGAGCAAAATTGATAAGCTTGTTAATCGCGCTAAAGCGTTGAATATGACCTCGCTTGCCATCACCGATCACGGCACAATGCATGGTGTCATTCCGTTTTACCGTGCTTGCCGCGACAACAATATCAAGCCGATCATCGGTCTGGAGTCGTATCAGGCGCGCAAGAGTCGCACGATTCACGATCAAAGCGAACGGCAGCCCTACCATTTGCTGCTGCTTGCCAAGAACGAAATCGGTTACAAAAATCTGCTGAAATTGGCCTCTGAAGCGCAGTTGACCGGCTTTTATGTGAAGCCGCGCGTCGATAAGGAACTGCTGCAAAAGTATCATGAAGGCATTATCTGCACATCCGGCTGTCTGGCTGCGCAAATTCCGCGCACGCTGGAAGAAGGACGTGAGTCCGACGCTTTCCGCATGATTGGCGAATATCAGGAAATCTTCGGCAAGGACAATTTTTTCCTGGAACTGCAACAGCACGACATCCCGCAAATTCGTGTGCTCAACGAATGGCTGGTGCGTTATCGCGGCAAAGCGAATGTGCCTCTGATCGCCACCAACGATGTGCATTACGTGCTGGACGGCGACTTCAACGCGCACGATACCCTGTTGTGCATCCAGACCAACGCGCTCAAAAAAAGCGATCGGCGCATGAAGATGAGCGATGCCAGCTATCACTTGCGCACGCCCGATGAAATGTGGGCGCTGTTCGGGGACATCGCGCCGGAAGCGATCAGCAATACGTTGTTGGTTGCGGATATGTGCAGCCAGCTCGATCTCGAAAAGAAATCGTACCATTTGCCACCCTTCCCGGTGCCGCCAGAGCACGACGCCGTAACGTTTCTGCGCATGTTAGCCTTGCGCGGCGCACGTTGGCGTTATGGCGATCAGGCCGAAACCGAAATGGTGCAAAAGCGCATCAATTACGAACTCAGCGTTATCAACAATATGGGCTTTGAAACGTACTTCTTGATCGTGTGGGACTTATGTGAGTTCGCGCGCAAAGCCGATATCTGGTGGAACGTGCGTGGCAGCGGTGCGGGTTCGGTAGTCGCTTATTGTTTGGGCATTACCAGCATCGATCCGCTCCGTAACAACCTGATCTTCGAGCGCTTTTTGAACCCTGGTCGCAGCAATATGCCCGATATTGACATGGACTTCCCGGACGATCGCCGCGCCGAGATGATCGACTATGCCAAGCGCAAATATGGCGAAGATAAAGTGGCCGCGATCGTCACTTTTGGCACGCTCAAAGCTCGCGCCGCGATCAAGGATGTGGGGCGCGCGTTGGGCTTCACCATGGCCGAAGTGACGAGCTTGACCAAACTCGTGCCGAACATTCCAAGCAAGCCCGTGACATTGGTACAGTGTTTGGGCGATGATCCCGAATATGGTGTGCCCGATCTGCGCAAATTCTATGATGACGACCCGGCCATTCATGAGCTGCTCGATACGGCCATGACGGTTGAAGGTGTCGCGCGCAGTGCCGGGACGCACGCGGCAGGCATCATCATTGGCGATAAGCCGCTGGTTGAATATCTGCCGTTGCAGCGCCCCACCGGCAACGAAAACTCGGTCGCCATCAGCCGCGTAACGCAGTTCCCGATGGAAATATGCGAGTCGATCGGCCTGCTGAAAGTGGACTTTCTCGGCCTTTCCACGCTGACGATCATGCGCAAAGCGTGCGAGCTGATCGAGCGCTATCACGCCAAGCATTACACACTCGCCAATATTCCGTATCGCCCCGATCCGAACGATCCCGAACTATCGCGTATGGTGGCGCAAGCCTTTGAGCTGATCGGCACGGGCGAAGTGACGGGCGTATTCCAACTGGAAAGCCAGGGAATGCGCAAGATGCTGGTCGAGATGCAGCCCAAAACATTCGAGCACATCACAGCGGCGATCTCGCTGTACCGTCCGGGGCCGTTGCAATTCATCCCGATGTTCAACAGCCGCTTGCATGGTGATGAGAAGATCGAGTATCTGCATCCAAAGCTAGAGCCGATCCTGTCTGAAACGTATGCCGTCATATGTTATCAGGAACAGATTCAACAAATTGCAGCGCAGCTATTTGGCTATTCGCTCGGTGACG
>Ga0209512_1001636_pt1 | contig 26726 bp, 20 predicted proteins | sample frozenSSSSmetaG_FD_184142 | JGI IMG/M metagenome (GOLD analysis project Ga0209512, IMG submission 184142) | Glacier valley bacterial and archeal communities from Borup Fiord, Nunavut, Canada, to study Microbial Dark Matter (Phase II) -... | ecosystem: Environmental > Aquatic > Freshwater > Ice >...
CGCTCCAGGCCGTCAGGCGGATCTCGGTGGCGATCCGCTTGAGCCAGGCGGCGGGAAGGCGCAGCACCGTACCGGGCCTGAGGTGGGTCGGATCGGTGATGCGGTTGAGGGTCTGGATCCGCGGCCAGTAGTCGACGCCGAGCAGGTAGCGTTCGGTGACGTTCCACGGGTTGTCGCCGGGCTGCACGACGTACCGGACGTCTTCGGCGTGCCCGACGCACGCGCCGCAGAGCAGCAGCGTGGCCGGCAGCCATCGTGGACCGCGCCGATGCGCGCGCGCAGGTTCCGTGGCGCTCCCCGGTCGCATGGTGTTCCCCAGATCGATCGACTCGAAATCCGCGGTCGGTCGCGCCGCGTGCGGTGCGGACGGGCGATCTTCGCGTCCGTCCGATCTCTCCCCGGTGCATTGTTCCCAAAATCTCGCGGCAGGCGCCGGATGGCGCCGACCGTGCGCGCCGTGCAGGCCTGCCTTCGCGTCCACCGATGCGCGGGTCGTCGGCCATAATCGTCCCTCCCGAATCGTCGCGACGACGCGTCGTCGCAGCGGACGCCGCCGCTCGTTGCCCCCATGTCCCGATGAAGCCGCCCGAGACCCCGTCTTCCGCCACCGCCCTGTCCGCTGCGCACGAAGCGTCGCTGCTCGACGCCGCGCGACAGGCCAGCGCGCGGGCCTACGCGCCGTACAGCAAGTTCCACGTCGGCGCCGCGGTCCTGGCCGACGACGGTCGCGTGTTCGCCGGCGCCAACGTCGAGAACGCGTCCTACGGGCTGACCTCGTGCGCCGAGCGCAACGCGATCTTCGCGGCGGTCTTCGCCGGGGTCCGCCAGATCGTCGCGGTCGCGATCCATACGCCGACCGGAGCGCCCGTCTCCCCGTGCGGGGCGTGTCGCCAGGTGATCCACGAATTCGGCGCGGACACGGTCGTCGTCAGCTGTTGCGACGGCGACGCACGACGGCGCTGGACGATCGGCGAGCTGCTGCCGGGCGCGTTCGGTCCGCGCGACCTCTAGCGTCCGGTCTCGGCCAGCCGTCGCTCCCGCCCGATGATCGCGGCCCGGCGCCGGGGATCGTCACGCGCCCGTCAGCGTGCAGCCAGGAGCCCGTTGTCGAGGCCGCCATCCCGATCCTGCTGGGGCGGTGACTTTCTGTTCGTCTGCCGGGTGGGCATCGGGACGGACGCGACCACGGGTGCGCCGATGCTGCGCACCCAGTTCAAGTACATGAGCGCGGTCCACAACGGCTGATGCCAGTCGCCGACCCCGGCCACGTGACGATCGAGCAGTCGTCGCACCGCCATGAGGTCGAGCATCTCCGCCATCTCGCCCTTGCTGCCGTCGATCAGGTCCTGTGCCCACGCCTTGAGCGGGCCGCGCAGCCACGACGCGATCGGGATGCCGAACCCCATCTTCGGCCGGTCGACCAGCGCCTGCGGGACGTGGCGATAGAGGACCTGGCGCAGCAGCCACTTGCTGACACCGCGGCGGAACTTGAGGTCGTGCGGCAGCTGCAGCGCGAACTCGACCACGCGGTGGTCGAGCAGCGGCGCGCGCGATTCGAGGCCCACCGCCATCGACGCGCGATCGACCTTGGTGAGGATGTCGTCGGGGAGGTAGCCCACCAGGTCGCGGATCATGAAGTCCTCCTCCACGGTGGTCCCGCCCGCCCCATGCAGATCCCCAGGGAACGGAGAGCGATGCGGACGGTGGCGCACGAGTCCCGGTTCGCCCCACGGCGCGAGCAGGTGCCAGTAGAGCTCCTCGAGGTCGTGGCTGCGGATGGCGCGGCCCAGCTTGCCGAGCTTCTGCGCCGGCCTCCACCCTCGCACGCCGGAGTTCTCGTCGTGCGGAAATACCCACGAGCACGCGCGATCGATGCCGGCCGGCGTGCTGGACAGCAGCCGCCCGATCGCCGGTCGCCATGCGGAAGGCACGCGTTTCATCGCCGGCCACAGCGAGGCGCCCATCGCGTAGCGCGGATACCCGCCGAACAGTTCGTCGCCGCCGTCCCCGGTCAGCGCCACCGTGACGCTGGCACCGGCCAGCCGCGAGACCAGGAAGGTGGGGACCTGCGAGATGTCGGCGAACGGCTCGTCGTAGATCTGCGGCAGCAGCGGAATGGTGTCGCGCACGTCGTTCGCGTCGACGTAGAGTTCCGTGTGGCGCGTGCCGAAGTGGGACGCGACGCGCTCGGCGAAATGGGCCTCGTTGAACGAGCTCTCGCGAAAGCCGATGCTGAAGGTCTGGATGGTCGCGGTGCGCTGGGCGCACATCAGCGCCACGATGCTCGACGAATCGATGCCGCCGGACAACAGGGCGCCTAGCGGCCGGTCCGAGATCATCTGCTGCGAGACGGCCTGCGTGAGCAGCGACTCGAGCCGATCGACCGCCTCGCGGTCGTCGGCCGGGGCATAGCGGGGCTGCCGCGCCTGGTCGGTCGCGGACCAGTAGCGGGTCTCGCGCGGCGTCTCGTCGTGCGCGGCGAGGGTCACGAAGCAGCCCGGCATGACCTTTCGCACGCCCGCAAAGATGGACGCCGGAGCCGGCACGTAGCCGAGCGACATGTAGCTGGCCAGCGCATCGCGGTCGATGGTGTTCGCGAACCGCGAATGCGCGGCGAGCGCCTTCGTCTCCGAACCGAACAGCCAGAGGCCGGCGAAGAACCCGTAGTACAGCGGCTTTTCGCCGATGCGGTCGCGCGCCAGGGTGAGGCATCGCGTGTCGCGATCCCACACGGCGATCGCGAACATGCCGACGCAGGCGGCGAGGGTCTTCTCGATGCCCCAGGCGTCGAGGCAAGCCGTCAGGACTTCCGTGTCCGATGACCCGCGCCAGCAGGGAGCTTTGCCCTGCGCTCCCAAGGTCGCCACCAGTGTCGCGTGGTTGTAGATCTCGCCGTTGAGCGAGACGACGTAGCGACCCGACGGCGAATGCATCGGCATGGAGCCCGCCGCGCTGAGGTCGATGATCGCGAGCCGGCGGTTGCCGAGGCACACCCCGGCACGCGTGTCGGCCCACACGCCCTCGTCGTCAGGGCCCCGGTGGGCCAGCGACGCGACCATGCGCTCCACCTGCTCGACGATCGAGAAAGGATTCGTTCGGGGCGTACCGAGCGAGCCTGCGATTCCGCACATGGAGAAGTCCGATTGGAGACGCGCATCGAACGAGCGCGACACGGGCATCGATCATGCCGGACGACGGTCACTATTTGTCGGAAAGTGCGGGGTGCAGCGTCATCTTTTTGCGGCGCGTCCTTGCTTGTTACAAAAAGCTAAGGAATTGAAACGCAGCGTTTTCGCTTCGGGCACTCAGCTCCGCTTGATCGCCAGCGGTCCGAACGCCTGGCACACCGGCATCATCTGCACGCTGTTGATGTTGACGTGCGGCGGCAGCGTCGTCACCCAGAAGACCGTCTCGGCGATGTCTTCCGAGGTCAGCGGCTGCGTGCCGTCGTAGACCTTCGACGCCTTCTCGTCGTCGCCCTTGAAGCGGATGCTCGAGAACTCGGTCCCGCCGCACAGGCCCGGTTCCACGTTGGTCACGCGCACCGGCGTGCCGAGCAGGTCGGCGCGCAGGTTGAGGCTGAACTGGTCGACGAAGGCCTTGGTCGCGCCGTAGACGTTGCCGCCCGGGTAGGGGAACTGGCCGGCGACCGACCCGAGGTTGACGATGTGGCCGCGGCCGCGCTCGACCATTCCGGGCAGCAGGCTGCGCGTCATGCGCGCCAGGCCCTTGACGTTGGTGTCGATCATCGTCTCCCAGTCGTCGAGGTCGGCCCGCTGCGCCGGCTCGAGCCCGAGAGCCAGGCCCGCGTTGTTGACCAGCACGTCGACGGCGGCGAAGTCGGCGGGCAGGCGGGCGACCAGTGCTTCGGTCGCGGCGCGATCGGTGACGTCGAGCGTGAGCGGCAGCACCGCGGAGCCGAGTTCCTTCGCCAGTTCGTCGAGGCGATCGGCGCGCCGGCCGGCGGCGATGACGCGGTGACCTTCGGAGACGAACCTGCGGGTGATCGCGGCGCCGAACCCTGCCGTTGCACCGGTGACGAAGACGATCATGGTCGAACCTTTCATGTGAATGATCGCGCATTGTCGCAAATCGGATCGCGGCGTCGGTTGCCGGGGCCGCGCGCGTCCCCTAAACTGCGGCCCACATTCCATTCCGCGCGACTGGCGATGGACGGGCTCCGGGAACCTCCGGGGCGCGTCGAGGTGGGGTACCACCGGGGAGCGCGGAACGCGCGGACCGTTTCACCGGTCCGCCGCCGATCGCCTGGGCAGCCGAGAATGACGTGCAACGCACGGCTGCCGTGGCGCACCCGCTCGTCCCGACTTCCATCCGTTGCGACCCCGCATGCCGCGCCCGTCGCGGCCGTACGTACCCAGAGGACTGCGTCATGTTCGAACGCCAACGCCGCATCGCCGATGTCGACCCCGAGGTCTGGTCGGCGATCACCCAGGAAAACCGTCGCCAGGAAGATCACATCGAGCTGATCGCGTCGGAGAACTACACCAGTCCCGCCGTGATGGAGGCGCAGGGCAGCCAGCTCACCAACAAGTACGCCGAGGGGTATCCGGGCAAGCGCTACTACGGCGGCTGCGAGTACGTCGACATCGTCGAGACGCTGGCGATCGACCGCGCCAAGGCGCTGTTCGGCGCCGAGGCGGCCAACGTGCAGCCCAACTCCGGTTCGCAGGCCAACCAGGCCGTGTTCTTGGCGCTGCTGAAGCCGGGCGACACCTTCCTCGGCATGAGCCTCGCCGAAGGCGGCCACCTCACGCACGGCATGGCACTGAACATGAGCGGCAAGTGGTTCAACCCGGTGAGCTACGGGCTCGATGCGAACGAGGCCATCGACTACGAGCAGGTCGAGCGGCTTGCGCACGAGCATCATCCGAAGCTCATCATCGCCGGGGCATCGGCCTACAGCCTGCGCATCGACTTCGAGCGCTTCGCGAAGATCGCCAGGGACGTCGGGGCGTACTTCATGGTCGACGTCGCGCACTACGCGGGGCTCGTCGCGGCCGGCGTCTATCCGAACCCGGTGCCGCACGCCGACGTGGTCACGACGACCACGCACAAGAGCCTGCGCGGCCCGCGCGGCGGCATCATCCTGATGAAGGAACAGCACGCCAAGGCGATCAACTCGGCGATCTTCCCGGGCATCCAGGGCGGCCCGCTGATGCATGTCATCGCCGGCAAGGCCGTGGCGTTCAAGGAGGCCGCCGAGCCGTCGTTCAGGACCTACCAGGAGCAGGTCCTGAAGAACGCGGACGCGCTCGCGAAGGCGCTGATCGCGCGCGGCCTGCGGATCGTGTCGGGGCGCACCGAAAGCCACGTGATGCTGGTCGACCTGCGCGCCAAGAAGATCACCGGCAAGGAGGCCGAGAAGGTGCTCGGCGAGGCGCACCTGACGGTCAACAAGAACGCCATCCCGAACGATCCCGAGAAGCCGTTCGTGACCAGCGGCATCCGCCTCGGCAGCCCGGCGATGACCACGCGGGGCTTCGGCGTCGACGAGGCGACGCAGGTGGGCCACCTGATCGCCGACGTGCTCGAGGCACCGCAGGACGCGGCCGCGATCGCGACCGTCCGCGACAAGGTCACGGCGCTGACGACGCGCTTTCCGGTCTACGGCTGACCTCGGCGCGGGGCGCCGGCCCCGCGAGACCCGACCATGCACTGTCCCTACTGCACGCATTCGAGCACCCAGGTACTCGACACGCGGATCTCGGAGACCGGTGACGCGATCCGTCGTCGCCGGCGCTGCGAGTCCTGCGAGCGTCGCTTCACGACCTACGAGCGGGCCGAGATCGCGCTGCCGGCCGTCGTCAAGAAGAACGGCAGCCGGGCGGAGTACGACCGCAGCAAGCTGTCGTTCAGCCTGCACCTCGCGCTGCGCAAGCGGCCGGTCGGCGCCGAGGCGATCGGCGCGGCGATCGAGCGCATCGAGGACAAGCTGATGTCGTCAGGCGACAAGGAAGTGCCGAGCGACCGCATCGGCGAGCTCGTGATGCGCGAACTGAAGAAGATCGACAAGATCGCCTACATCCGCTTCGCGTCGGTCTACCGCAGCTTCGAGGACGTCGACGAGTTCGCGGACGTGATCCGCGAAGTGGCGGCCAAGGGACGCGGTCCCCGCAAGTAGCCGCGGCGGGGCCGGGCGGCGGCCGATCCGGCGATGAATGGTGGTTGGCTGCCGATGCTTGGCGGTCAAAGACCTAGACCACCCCGCCAGAATGACGTGGTGAAAAAGCGCCCCCCACTCCGCGTCGCTCCGGCAGCGACACCCCGTCCGGCCCCGGGCACCTCGCCCGGTCCGGCGCGGCGCGATGCCGGCTTCACCCTCATCGAGGTGCTGGTCGCGCTGATCGTGCTCGTCCTCGGCGTGCTCGGTGCCGCCGCGATGACGCTCAGCGCGATCCGCGACAGCAAGCAGTCCGGCCTGCGTTCCCAGGCCTCGGCGCTGGCCTACGAGATGAGCGACCTGATGCGCGCCAACCGCAACGGCCCGGCGCCGGCCTACCAGGAGGCGGTGTTCACGGGTTCGGTGCCCAGCGGCCCGATCGCCAGCTGCTGGACCACCGGCTGCAGCGTGTCGGACATGGCCAAGAACGACTACTACGAGTGGTACCAGAAGCTGCGCAGCACCAGCGGCCTGCCCAACGGCGATGCGGTGATCTGCCACGACGCCACGCTGCTGGCGAGCTATCCCGCGTGCGACAACGCGGCCACCGCGCCGCTGGTGGTCAAGCTCAGATGGGACGAGAAGAACAACAACGCGCGCGGCGCGACATCCGCGACGGCCGTCACCACGCGCTTCATGGTCGTCACCATCCAGCCCTACTGAGCCATGACGACCCGCCTCCTTCCATCGAGCGCCCGGCAGAAGGGCGTCACGCTGACCGAACTGATGATCGCGCTGGTGCTCGGCGCGCTCGTCGTGCTGGCCGCGACCGCGATGGTCGTCACGTCGCGCGGTACCTACCGCACGCAGGACGAGACGACGCGCCTGGCCGAGTCGGCCCGTTTCGGACTCGAGCTCGGCAACCGCCTCGTGCGCCTGGCCGGATACACCAACTTCGGCGACGACCCGACGATTCCGGCCAACTATGTCGTCGACTCCACCTGGACCACGTCGCCCGACTCGTACGCCTTCAATGGGCCGAACGTCGTCGGCACCAACAACTCGAAGCCCACGGCCGGCGCAGCGATCAACGGCAGCGATTCGTTGACGGTCCGTTTCTTCGGTTCCAGCACCGCCAACTCGACGCCGGGGGCCAATATCGCCGACGGCAACATCCTCGACTGTGCCGGTTCGCCCGTGCCGCAGCCCGTCACGACCGTCGGTGCCGTTACCACCGACGATAAGGTCGTCAATCGCGTCGCGCGTGCCTACAACGTCCTGTTCGTCGATACCGACACGGACGGCGAACCGGCGCTGAAGTGCCAGCGCCAGGCCTACGACGCCGCGACCGGCGCCGCGTCGGGCGTCGTCAGCGACACGCAGACGCTGATCCGCGGCGTCGAGGACTTCCAGGTGCTCTACGGCGAGCTGATTCCGCAGGTGGCGCCGAACGACGACCTCGACCTCAACGCACCGGCAAGCATCGTCTATCGCTCCGGGATCGGCGGTCCCAATGCGGTCGTGAAATGGGAGAACGTGCGGTCGGTCCGCATCGCGATGCTGCTGCGTAGCGCCGTCGGGACGCTGAGTTCGCCGGAAGCCGCCACCACCACCTATCCGCTCTTCGGGGCCAACTACCCGGGGTCGAGCGACCCGGGCACCACGTTCAGCCTGACGGCATTGAGCGTGGCGGACCGGACCCGCGCACGCCGCGTCATCCAGACGACGGTCTTCATCCGCAATCGCATGGGCGAGTGGCCGTCGCTGCAGGCACCATGACGATCGCTCGGACCAAGTCGATGGTCGGCCTGCGGATGCGGCGACTCCCCGTGATTCGGCTGCAACGCCAGCGCGGCTTCTCGCTGATCGTCGCGCTGATGATGCTGATCGTCATCATCCTCCTCGGCGTCAGCGCCTCGCAGATGGCGATCAACGAGGAGCGCGGTTCGCGCAACGATCGCGATCGGCAGCTCGCATTCCAGGCGGCCGAAGCCGCCATCAAGGATGCCGAGTTCGAGATCTACGGCTCGACCGTGCTGTGCAATCTTCCCGGCCTGGTGGCGCGCGGGAGGATGCGGAGCTCCGGAGGAACCTCCACCTGCTTCAACCAGGACTACGTGATCGGCTACGTGCCCGGTTGTTCCGCGCCGCCCAACGCGGGTCTGTGCCTGAACGATCCGGCGACACCGGCGTATCTCGACGGGACCAACGTCGACTTCCTGAAGGACGCGACGGGCACCGGCAACAACCACACGGTCGCCTACGGGCAGTACACCGGACGACCCTTCGCGGCACAGACCACCAGCGGCCTCTCGGCGCAGCCCATCTCGGCCTACCCGCCGCGCTACATCATCGAGGCCATCCCCAAGAACACCTCGATCGACTCGGCAACCAACGGAGGGTGCGCCGGCCTGCCCTGCATGTTCCGCATCACGGCCATGGGATTCGGTGCCAACCCGAATTCGCAGGTGGTCTTGCAAGTCGTCGTCGCCACTCAGGACTGATCCCATGAACATTCCGCGCAGAACTCTCGTCGTGGCTGCCCGCAGCAGCGCGATCGTCGCTCTCGCCCTGGGCCTGTCGCTGTTCGCGAACCTCGCGACCGCGCAGGCGCTCGTCGACATCTCCAACTCCCCGCTGTACGGTGGCCGCCAGCCGCACCCCAACGTCGTGGTCTCGACCTCTGTCGAGTTCCCGACGGTCGGATCCGCCTACCTGAAGGACCAGAACGGCTACGCGATCCCCTACCTGCCGACCGGGACCTATCTCGGGTACTTCGACGCGTCGAAGTGCTACAGCTACGTCGGCACGGCGGCGCTCGGCTACTTCCAGGTCGCTGGCTCCGCGAACGCTTCGCATGAATGCACGAGCAATTTCAGCGGCAATTTCATGAACTGGGCGACGATGTCGGCCATCGACGAATTCCGCTACGCGATGACGGGCGGCAACCGCGTCCTCGAGGGCACGTCTGCCACCAATTACGGCTCGCAGATTCAGCGTGCGTATTTGCCGGATGGCTCGATCAATGGGGTCCCTTCCTTCTACGCACTCGGCAGTAATTTCCCCCGGCACTCGATCACGACGTCCGGCAGCATCGATGGCGTCGCTTCCAGCCTGCCCAGCAACGTGCTTCCAGGCTCCGTCACGACGAACCGCACGATCTACATCACCAACTGCAAGACACAGGTGTTCTTCGGCACCGGCGGTGGAGGCGACTGCAACAGTCCCGACAACAATCGCGGCGAGTTCGCCGTTCGCGTGCTGGTCTGCGACGACACCGAGGGTCCGACCCGCACCGACCTGTGCCTGCAGTACGGTGGAACCACCGGCCACTACAAGCCGGTCGGCCAGGTCCAGGTCAACGCCGGGCGGATGCGTTTCGCATCGTTCGGCTACCTGATGGATCACGACTACCCGGGCAGCACCGTGCCGCTGTCGCCGGCCTACAGCGCGCCGTGCAACGACAACGGCTGGAGCCGCTGCCGCTATGGCGGTGTACTGCGCTCGCCGATGAAGTACGTCGGCCCGACCTCGTACGACGCCAACCAGGCGACGTCGATCAATCTGCGCAGCGAGATCAATGCCGACGGTTCTTTGAACGTGGATCCCGAAGGCACGGCTGCTTCGGCAGGAGGGACCTACTCGGGCTTCATCAATTACATCAATCGCTTCGGTGCCAGTGGCGTCTACAAACGCTTCGACACGATGGGCGAAATGTTCTACGAAGCGATCCGCTATTACCAGAACCTCGGTCCGACACCGCTTGCGACCACCGGGACGATCACCAATTCGGTCAAGGATTTCTTTCCGATCACGACCACCTGGGCGGACCCGATCGGATCGATCTGCTCGGCCAACTACATCATCAACCTGTCGGACGCCAACGTCTGGGACGACACGTATCTGCCGGGTTACAACGGGAGCCCGTCCGCCGGTTACGGGCGTCCGTCGTCGCGGGCCGTGGAAGGCGGGCTCGACTCCTACCTGTGGACCAGTCGCATCGGCGCACTGGAGTCGACGACGAGTTCGATCACGACCAACGACGTCCGCCCCGGGCTGTCCAACATCGCCGACCAGAACACGGGTGCCGCGCAGGCGTCGTACGCGGTCGCCGGCGCGGCCTACTGGGCCAACGTCAACGACATCCGCGGCGACCTCGCCGGCAAGCAGACCATCAAGACGATCTCGTTCGACGTCGCCGAGGCGTCGATCGACGTGCACGACCGCCAGTTGTATCTGATGGGCAAGTACGGCGGCTTCAACAACACCGTCGATCGGACCAGCGACACGTTCGCCAATCCGTTCTGGGGCGCGACGTCGTCGTCCGCGTCGGCGGTGCGCACCAACGGCGAGTGGGAAGACGCCGCGGGTTCGGCCTATCCGGCCAACTACCTGCTCGCGTCCGACCCGCAGAAGCTCATCAACGGCCTGCGCCAGGCGTTCGCGCGGATCAGCACCGCGACCGGCACGCTGTCGGGCGCCGCGCTCACGTCCGCCAACCTGACCTACGGTTCGGCCGGCGCGTACATCGCCACGTTCGATCCGGCGAAGTGGTCGGGCTCCGTGCTGTTCAATTCGCTGTCGGTCAGTGCCGGCAACCTCGTCGTGTCGGCCACGCCGATCTGGGATTCGGGCGCGCTGCTGAGCACGCGCTGCGGCACGGTTGCCTCGGCTTCGACCACCTGCACCGACACCGACACCAGCGTCAACAAGCGCAACATCGTGACGACCGCGACGACGATCTCGGGCGTCCGCACCGCGATCCCGTTCACCTATCCGGCGATCCTGGCGGCCGACCCGACCGGGTACGCGGTGTCGCTCGCCACCAGTCCGCTGACCAACCTGCCCGACACGCTCGGCCAGCAGCGCGTCAACTACCTGCGCGGCTATCGCGCCGACGAAGCCAGTGCGCTGGGCTTTCGTGCGCGCGATTCGGCGATGGGCGACATCATCAACTCGGGCCCGGTGTACGTCGGCTCGCCATCCACGGCCATCGCCGACGCCGACTATCAGACTTTCTACACGACCAATGCGAGCCGCACGCCCGCTGTCTACGTGGGTGCCAACGACGGCATGCTGCATGCGCTGCGCGCGTCCGACGGCGTCGAGCTGTTCTCGTACATCCCCGGTTTTTCGTACCCCGACCTCAATGACCTGACCAATCCGGGCTACGCGCACCAGGTCTATGTCGACACGGTGCCGAAGGTCCAGGAAGTCAAGCTCGGCAGTGCGTGGAAGACCGTGCTGCTCGGCGCCAACGGCGCCGGGGTGCAAGGCATCTTCGGCCTCGACGTGACGGACCCGACGACCTTCGGCGTCACGAAGGTGCTGTTCGAGTTCTCCGACGCGGACGATGTCGACTTCGTCAGCGTCACGTCGGCGCCCGAAATCGCGAAGCTGTGGGTGAGCGGCACGGGAACCTCGAAGGTCTACCGCTACTTCGCGGTGGTGACCGGCTACAACAAGACGCGCAACATCGTGAATGGCCGCACCGACTCGCGGGTCAGCACCGACACGCTGAACAAGGGCGTGCTGTTTCTCATCGCGCTCGACCACACGCTCGGTTCCGCGTGGACCCTCGGCAGCGATTACTACAAGTTCAGCTTCCCGGCGATCCCGGGCAGCAGTCTCGCGCCGGCCAACGGCCTCGCGCCGGTGTCGTTGCTGGCCAGCAAGAGCGGCGACCAGACCACCGCGGCGATGTACTTCGGCGACCTGCAGGGCAACCTGTGGAAGCTCAATACGGGCACCGGCAATCCCGCGACCTGGGTGCCGGCACGCGGCACCGTCGCCGCACCACTGCCGATCTTCGTCGCGCAGGATGGGTCGGGCAATCGCCAGCCGATCACTGCGCGCGTCGAACTCGCCAACGGACCGTTCGGCAGCACGCTGGTGTACTTCGGCACGGGCGAGTTCCTTGGCCAGAGCGACCTGTCGCTGCCGGGCACCGTGCAGTCCGAGTATTCGCTGCTGGACGTCAATCCGTCGGTGCTGATCACCCGGTCGAGCGACCTGGTGCAGCGCGTGGGCACGGTCTCGGGCACCAACGTCACGGTCACCGGTGCGGCGTTCTCGTACAGCGGACCCAGCGCGAAGAAGGGCTGGTACCTCGACTTTCCGAGCAGCACGTCGCTCGGCGAACGCAGCATCACCAAGCCGGCGATCCGCACGGGCCTGCTGACGTTCACGACGCTGACCCTGTCCAACGACCTCTGCACGCCGGGTAACGGCTATATCTACCAGGTCAACGCGCTCAGCGGTCTGCCGCTGCCCAGCGCGGGCAGCATCATCGGTTACTCGTCGACGGTCGGCATCCCCGGCCCGCCGCGGGTGGTCGACCTGACGCTGACCGCCGGCCAGAACCAGCAGACCGGCGAGGTAATCAACCTGAAGACGCAGACCACGCTGGTCTCGGGCACCGCCGGCAAGATCGGCAGTTTCGGAACGCAGACGCCGATCAAGGTGCCGCCGACACAGCAGATCAACTGGCGCGAGATCACCAACTGGAACGACAAGACGGGCCACTGATCGTGAACACATCGCACACGTCGCCGCGCACCTCGTCCTTCGCTCCGCGCTCGCGCTCCGCCCGGCGCGAGCGGGGCTTCACGCTGATCGAGCTGATGATCACCGCGGCGATCATCGCGATCCTGGCGGCGATCGCGTTTCCTTCGTACCAGGACTCGATCTGGAAGGCCAAGCGGGCCGAAGCCAAGGGCGCGATCCTCAAGGCGCTGCAGGCGGAGGAACGTTTCTACACGCAGAACAACACGTACGTGACGTATGCCACCGGATCACCGCCGAGCGGCGCTTTCCCGTCGTTCTCCGCCGACACGCTGGCCAACAGTCGCTACAAGATCGATGTCGTGCAATCGGCCGTCACCGGCGCGTGCACCGACAACGATCCGAAGAAATGCGTGATCGTGGTGGCCACGGTCATCAACGGCGCTGCGGACCCGAAGTGCGGCTCGACGCTGGCGATGGACACGGTCGGCAACAAGGTGTCGGCGGTCACCAACGCGATCTGCTGGAAATGACGCGGCCATGAACCGGCCCGTGCGCGGCTTCACCCTGATCGAGCTGCTCGTGGTCGTGGCGCTGATCGGCATCATGGCGTCGATCGCGGTGCCGAGCTTCACGTCGTTCATCTCCAACTATCGCGCGACGTCGGCGATCAACGATTTCCTGCAGGGGGTGACGCTGACCCGCGGCGAGGCCCTCAAGCGCGGCCGTCGCGTGACGATGCTGCCCAACCTGCCCGACGCGGCCCGCACGCCGAGCGTCACCGGTAGCTGGGCCAACGGCTGGACCATCTTCGTCGACCTCAACGGCAACCAGACGCTCGACAGCACGGAGGTCGTGATCTTCAAGCACGGCGACCTGCCGGCGTCGACCACCGTCACGGCCCCCGTCGGCAGCACGACGACGTTCAACAACGCGAACTACGTCGCCTTCGACGGCACCGGTTACCCGCGGACCATCGGCGGTGGTCAACTCGGCGGCGGCGTGGTGTTGACCGACGTGATCGCGGCGAACACCAGCCGGCGCACGCTCTGTCTCGCCAACTTCGGACGTCCGCGCATCGTCAAGGACGCTCCGTCGGAAACCTGCGCGTCGGGCTGACCACCGCGTGGTCGATCCGCAGGTTGCGGATCGTGCCTTCGGAGCGCCGACGCATCGGTCGCGCTCGGCGTCCATCGTGAGGCCGGACCGGATCGGTTAATCCATCCGCTCGTTGTCGCGCAGGACGCTTTGACCGTCAATCGAGGGCATGCGACACCATGCCCGATCCGTCCTCCGCACACCGCGCTTCGCGCCGCGCGCCCGCGCCCGCGGCATGACGCTGATCGAAGGGATGATCGTCATCGCCATCGTCGCGATCCTCGTCGCCGGTTCGATCCCCGGCTTCGGCCGCATCCTGTCGAGCCACCGGGCTTCGTCGGCCGTCAACGACCTGATCCACGCGATCGCGCTGGCACGCGGCGAGGCGCTCAAGCGCGGTCATCGCGTCTATCTCGCGCCGCTCGGCGTGCGCTGGCGCGACGGCTGGGCCGTGTTCGTCGACCGCAACGACGATCGCGTCTTCGACCCGCCGAGCGGCGTGACCGGCGACGAACTGATCGCCCGCCACGACGCGTTGCCCGCATCGATCACGATCAGCAACCCGGCCAACCCCACGCGCGAGCCGTTCACCGACGTCGGTGCACCGCAGCGCACCTACATCCTGTTCGACGGGCACGGCTATCCGCGGCAGCGCAGCGGCGCCTTCCAGGTCGGCAGCCTGGTCGTCACCGACCGCAGCGGCGGCGCGACCACCGTGCGCACGATCTGCCTCGCAGCCTACGGCCGCGTCCGCGTGGTCGTCGATCGACCCGCATGCTCGTGACGTCCAGGTTTGCGACAATGCCGGGCCTCGTCCCTCCGCCCGTTCCCAGGCGTCATGACTTCGACCGATCCCGATTCCGCGCATTGGATGCAGCGCGCGCTGCTGCGCGCCGCGGATGCCATCCATCGCAGCGATCCGAATCCGCGCGTCGGTTGCGTGCTGGTCCGCGACGGCGTCGTGCTCGGCGAGGGCGCAACCCAGGCGCCCGGCGGGCCGCATGCGGAGGTCGAGGCGCTGCGCGATGCCCGCGAGCGGGGCGACGACGTGCGCGGCGCCACGGCCTACGTGACGCTCGAACCGTGCAGCCACTTCGGTCGCACGCCGCCCTGCGCGGATGCCCTGGTCGCCGCCGGCATCGGCCGCGTCGTCGCGGCGATGGAGGACCCCAACCCGCTGGTGGCCGGACGCGGCTTCGAACGGCTGCGCGCCGCGGGGATCGCCATCACCTGCGGCGTGATGGCTGACGCGGCGCGCGAACTCAACATCGGCTTCGTGTCGCGCATGACGCGCGGTCGGCCGTGGGTGCGGATGAAGCTCGCGGCGAGCCTCGACGGCCAGTCGGCGCTCGCCGACGGTACCAGCCAATGGATCACCGGCGCCGCCGCGCGTCACGACGGGCACGCGTGGCGCGCGCGCGCGTCGGCGCTGCTGACCGGCATCGGCACCGTGCGGCTCGACGATCCACGACTGGACGTCCGCGACATCGACACGCCGCGCCAGCCGTGGCGCGTGCTCGTCGACAGCCGCTTCGAGGTGCCGGCGGCCGCGCGCATCGTGCGCAACGTCGGCGCAGGCAAGCGCCTGCTGGTGGTCGGTGCGGTCGACGAGCCGGCGCGCCGGAGCGCGCTGGCCGAGGCCGGATGCGAAACGGTCGTGCTGTCCAACGGCGCCGGCAAGGTCGACCTGGTCGCGCTGATCGAAGAACTCGGTCGCCGCGACGTCAACGAACTGCACGTCGAGGCCGGCAGCAAGCTGAACGGGTCGCTGCTGCGCGCCGGTTGCGTCGACGAGCTGCTGGTCTACCTCGCGCCGTGTCTGCTCGGGCCGGGCCTGCCGATGATCGAGCTGCCGCCGATCGACACGTTGGAAGGCCGCCTCGCGCTCGCCTATCATGACGTTCAGCGGATCGGGGACGACCTGCGCATTCGCGCACGCTTCGTCCCCTCCTGATATCAACGCAACGGAATCAACCCATGTTCACGGGAATCATCGCGGCGGTCGGCCGCATCACGCGGGTCGCTCCTGAATCGTCGGACCCGAACGCCGGGGTCCGCCTCACGGTCGATGCCGGCGCCCTGCCGCTCGACGGCGTCGCGATCGGCGACAGCATCGCCATCTCGGGTGCCTGCATGACGGTGGTGGTGCTCGACGGCAGCCGGCTGGAGTTCGACGTGTCGCGCGAGAGCCTGATCCGCACCGCCGGCCTCGAGTCGGAAGGCGAGGTCAACCTCGAGAAGGCGTTGCGCTTCGGCGACCGGCTCGACGGTCACCTCGTCAGCGGGCATGTCGACGGGACCGGTACGGTGGTTCGCTTCGCCGAGACCGGCGAGTCGTGGACGCTGGTCGTGCGCGCGCCGCCGAGGCTCGCACGCTTCATCGCATTGAAGGGTTCGATCGCCGTCGATGGCGTCAGCCTGACGATCAACGCGGTCGACGATCACGAGACCGGCTGCGACTTCTCGATCAACCTGATCCCGCACACCGTGGCGGTCACGACGCTGCGCCACCTGTGCGTCGGTGACCGCGTGAACCTCGAGATCGACACCATCGCGCGCTACGTCGAACGGATGCTCGCGTCCGGCGCGATCGCCGCGCGGGGCGAGGCCAGAAGGGACGACGAGATCCTCGCCGTCGCCTGAGCGCTGACCGGCGTCAGTGCCCGCGGCCCTTGCCGCGGTCGCCGTGCCCTTTGCCGTGATCCTCGTGACGGTCATCCTCGTCGTCGCGCCCGCGTGGACCGCGATCGTCGCCGCGGTCCGATCCGCGGCCATGCATCTCTTGATAGCGCGGGGTGTAGACATCGCGATACCAAGTGTCCTGCACGAAGTACACGGGCTGGCCGCAGGCGCCGTATTGGGCGCAATGCTTGTCCCAGTGCTTCGCGTGGCCGGGTGGCACGTGCAGATAGATCGGCGGCGGGGGCGCGCGCGACGGCTCGCGTTGCACGTACACCGGTTGCGGGTAGAGCAGCTGCGGTTGCGGATAGCCGCCGATATCGATGCGGCCGTATGCGCCCGGCACACCGATATTGACCGAGACGCCGACGTCCGCGGCGAGGGCGGGACCGGCGGCGAGCGCGAGTGCGGCGAGACAGAGAAGACGCTTCATGACGATGCTTTCGAAGGCTGGGAAGAGCGGAACGTCCGCACGCGAGGGTACGACGTCCGCCAGTGGTTGACGTGCGGCGGCGGCATCGCGTTGACCGTTCCGGTCGATATGGCGGTTTCTCCTACAACCGCCGCAGGCTGCACCGGCCGCAACACCGAACGTGTGACCGGGGTCGGCTACCCCGCTGACCGGTCAACCCGGGCGCGTCTTGTCCTGCTCCGCGAAGACCTGCGCAGCGAGATGGAAAGCCGAGTTGGCGGCCGGGACGCCGCAGTACACGGCGGTCTGCATCAGTACTTCCTTGATGTCGTCGCGCGTGACGCCGTTGTTACGCGCGGCGTTGAGGTGCAGTCGCAGTTCCTCGGGCCGGTTCAGCGCCACCATCATCGCGATCGTCAGCAGGCTGCGGGTGTGGCGCGGCAGGCCCGGTCGCGTCCACGTCTCGCCCCACGCGGTGCGCGTGATGTAGTCGAGGAACTCGCCATTGAAGTCGGTCCGCGAGCTCGCGCTGCGGTCGACGTGCGCGTCGCCCAGCACCGAGCGCCGCATCGACTCGCCGATCGCGCGACGATCGGGCTCGCCGATCGCGTCGACGGTGAGGAAGCGCAGCACCGCCGCGTTGAACGCGCCGGTCTGTTCGAGGTTCGACAGATGCGCCGCGTCGAGCTCGACGTACTGCGCGGCCGGAATCGCCGACGCGATGTCGCGGCCCAGCCCCGGCGGCGTCGACGGATCGTGCGTGCCGGCGATCACCAACGTCGGCACGCGGATCAGCATCAGCTGCGCGCGCAGGTCGGCATCGCGGATCGCGGCGCAGTTCGCCGCGTAGCCCGCGGCGCTGGTCTCGGTCAGCATCTGCCGGATCGGCGCAACGCCGGCCGGCACCAGCTCGCGATGGCGACGGGTGAACCAGCGCTCGACGACGGCGTCGCTCATCGCATCGGGCAGGCCCGCCGCGCCGCTGTCCTTCAGCGCGTCGATGCGGCTGTTCCACAGCTCGGGCGTGCCGATCTTCGCGCCGGTGTTGGCGAGCACCACGCGGTCGAGCCGTTGCGGGGCATGGATCTCCAGCCACAGGCCCGTCAGTCCGCCCATCGACAGGCCGACGAAGTGCGTGCGGGCGATCTGCAGGTGATCGAGCAGCGCGAGGACGTCGTGGCCGAGCTGGCCGAGCGTGTACGGCCCGGGTGGCACCGACGACGCGCCGTGGCCGCGCGTGTCGTAGCGGATCACGCGGAAGTTCGCGGCCAGCAGGTCGACCTGCGGCGACCACATCTCGAAATTGGTGCCGAGCGAGTTCGACAGAAGCAGCGGCGGCGCGAAGTCGTTGCCGTCGATCCGGTAATGGAGCGCGACGTCGTCCAGCGTCAGGATCGGCATGCAGTGACTCCTTTTTCTAGACCCGCTCGATCACGAGCGCGATACCCTGGCCGACGCCGATGCACATCGTGCACAGCGCGTAGCGGCCGCCGCTGCGATGCAGCTGGTACATCGCGGTGGTCACGAGCCGCGCGCCGCTCATGCCCAGCGGATGGCCGAGCGCGATCGCGCCGCCGTTCGGGTTCACGCGCGGATCGTCGTCGGCCACGCCGAGTTCGCGCAGCACCGCGATGCCCTGGCTCGCGAAGGCCTCGTTGAGTTCGATCACGTCCATCTGCGCGATCGTCAGGCCGAGGCGCTGCAGCAGCTTCTTCGACGCCGGCGCCGGTCCGACGCCCATGATCCGCGGCGGCACGCCCGCGGTGGCCATGCCGACGACGCGTGCCTTCGGCGTCAGGCCGTGCGCCTTCGCGGCCGACCCCGATGCGACCAGCAGCGCGCACGCGCCGTCGTTCACGCCGGACGCGTTGCCCGCGGTGACGGTCCCGTCGGGACGCACCACGCCCTTGAGCTTCGCCAGCGCGTCCAGGCTGGTCGCGCGCGGATGCTCGTCGCGGTCGACCATCAGCGCATCGCCCTTCTTCTGCGCGACGGTGACGGGCGTGATCTCCTGCGCGAGCGTGCCGTCGGCCTGCGCGCGCGACGCCTTGGTCTGGCTCGCGAGCGCGAAACGGTCCTGGTCCTCGCGCGAGATCCTGAAGTCGGTTGCGACGTTCTCGCCGGTCTCGGGCATCGAGTCGACGCCGTAGCGTTCCTTCATCAGCCTGTTGACGAAGCGCCAGCCGATCGTGGTGTCGTACACCGTGTTGGCGCGCGAGAACGCGGACTCGGCCTTGGGCATCACGAACGGTGCGCGGCTCATCGACTCGACGCCGCCGGCGATCATCAGCCGGTTGTCGCCCGCGGCGATCGAGCGCGCCGCGGTGCCGATCGCGTCCATGCCCGAACCGCACAGCCGGTTGATGGTCGCGCCCGGCACGTCGACCGGCAGGCCCGACAGCAGCGCGGACATGCGCGCGACGTTGCGGTTGTCCTCGCCGGCCTGGTTGGCGCAGCCGTAGATCACGTCGTCGACCTGCGACCAGTCGAGCGATGCGTTGCGGGCCATCAGCGCCTTGATCGGCACCGCGCCGAGGTCGTCGGCGCGCACCGACGAGAGGACGCCGCCGTAGCGGCCGATGGGAGTGCGAATGGCGTCGCAGAGGAAGACGTCGTCCATGGGAGTCTCTTTCCGTGGGGTGTGGCGCGGTCCCGCCTGGCGGGTCCGGCATGCGGCCGGTGATTCTGCCACGCACGGGCCAGGCGACTTCACGCCGCCTTCATCGACGCTTCATCGCGGCTTCACGACCGCGTCGCAGCCTGCATCGCACTGGCACAATGCCGCGTCGATCAGGGGGGAAGCATGTCGCAGGGTCCGCAGGATCGTGTCGGGGACGACCACCATCGCCGCTGGCGGGCGATGGCGATGCGGGGCGTCGCGGCGCTGGCTTGCGGGATCGTCGCCACGCTGGCCGGCCTGCCCGTCGACATCGCCGATGCGGCGCCCGCATCGGGCGGCAAGGCCGTCACGATCCGCCAGTTCTCGCCGCAGAACGAGGTCGCCACGGTGCGTCAGGTGCGTGCGACCTTCAGTGACGCGATGGTCGACTTCGGCGACGCGAAGCAGGGCGCCCCGTTCGACATCCAGTGCCCGGCCGCGGGCAGCGGCCGCTGGGCCGACGACCGCACCTGGGTCTACGACTTCAGCAGCGACGTGGGCCCCGGCGTGCGTTGCAGCTTCGCGGTCAAGGCGGACACGCGCTCGCGCGACGGCGGCAGCGTCTCCGGCAAGACGGCCTTCACGTTCTCGACCGGCGGCCCGGCGATCGTGCGCAGCTTCCCCACGGCCGGCGAGGGCGGCTCCGGTATCGACGAGGAACAGGTCTTCGTCCTCGTGCTCAACGGACCGGCGACGCCGGCGAGCGTTCAGGCGCACGCGTGGTGCGAGATCTCCGGCCTGCTCGAGAAGGTGGGCGTGCGACTCGTCGACGGTCCCGATCGCGCGGAACTGCTCAAGCGCTTCTCCCTGAACACGCGGGCGGACAACGTGACGATGCTGTCGTGCGCGCGCCGCCTGCCGAACGGCGCGAAGGTGTCGCTGGTGTGGGGCCGCGGGATCGCGGCGGCGAGCGGCATCGAGACGTCGGCCGAGCGGCGCCTGAAGTTCGAGGTGCGCCCCGACTTCACCGCCAGCTTCACCTGCGAACGCGAGAACGCGCAGGCCGCGTGCACGCCGGTGCGGCCGGTGCGCGTGGAGTTCACGTCGCCGGTCCCGCGCGCGCTGGCCGAGCGCTTCGTGGTCCGCTACGCCGACGCCGGCAAGACGGTCGAGCGCCGGCCGAGCTTCGACGCGGACAACCGTGGCTCGTCGACGTCGCAGGTCGAGTTCAAGCCGCCTTTCGCCGAGAACGCCGAACTGACGGTCGAGGCGCCGCCGGATCTCGTCGACGAGTCGGGCCGGCCGCTGTCGAACGCGTCGCTGTTCCCGCTGAAGTCGAAGACGGCGCTCGCGCCGCCGCTCGCGAAGTTCGCGGCGGCACCGTTCGGCATCCTGGAGCTCAACGCCGACCCTGTGCTGCCGCTGACGGTGCGCCACGTGGAGGTGGACCTGCGCATCCGCGGCGCGCGCGTGTCGGGTGCGCCGGCCGTCGAGGGCAAGTCGCAGGGGATGGTGCGCACCGTCGACATCGAGGCCGGGCAGGACGATGCGGTGTTGATCGCATGGCAGCGACGGGTCCAGCGATTTCACGAGGCGCGCATCGCCAAGACCGCCGTCGACCCGCTCGACATCCCGGCCGACCTGCGTCCGCTGACGCCAGCGGAGGAGCGGGCGCGCGCCAGGCGGAACCTGGCGCCCGGCGCCATCATCGTCGCCGATCCGCACGACGAGCCGGACGTCGCCACGCGTGAACTCAGTCTCCTGAAGCGCGACACAACGGCGAAGGTGCTGACGTTGCCCGGTGCGCGGGGCGACGACCCGCGGCCGTTCGAGGTTGTCGGCATCCCGCTGCCCGAGCCGGGCTTCCACATCGTCGAGGTCGAGTCGCAGCGCCTCGGCGCCGCCTTGTTGGGCAAGCCGGCGCCGATGTACGTGCGCACGACGGCGCTGGTCACCAACCTCGGCGTGCACGCGAAGATCGGACGGACGAATTCGGGGATCTGGGTCACGACACTCGATCGCGCGAAGCCGGTCGCCGGGGCCTCCGTGCGCATCTCCGACTGCTTCGGTCGGCCGATCTGGAGCGGCACCACCGACGCGCGCGGCTTCGCGGTCGTCAACCAGATGCTGCCGCCGACCGCCGAACTGCGCTGCGTTGGAAGCGACGACGAGAGCGGAAGCGGACTGCAGGGCTACTTCGTCAGCGCGCGCAAGCCGATCACCGAAGGACCCAACGCCGGCAAGACCGACCTCGCGTTCGTCTGGTCGAGCTGGAACGAAGGCATCGAGAGCTGGCGCTTCAACCTGCCGGGCGGCGCTTACTACGGCGCGGACACGCAGAACGACGACCGCGTCATCGCGCACACGGTGTTCGATCGCACACTACTGCGCGCGGGCCAGACCGTGTCGATGAAGCACTACGCGCGCATCGAGACGCTGACGTCGCTGGCGTTGCCGACCGCGGCGGCGTCGCTGCCGACCACGGTCGAGATCACGCACGTCGGGTCGGACCAGAAGTACACGTTCGACCTCGCGTGGCGCGGCCAGCGGACGGCCGACACGACCTTCAAGCTGCCCGACGACGCGAAGCTCGGCCTCTACCAGGTGACGCTGCTGCGTGGCGATCGCCGCATCGGGACCGGCAGCTTCCGCGTCGAGGAATTCCGTCTGCCGGTCATGCGCGGCAGCATCGACATCGTCTCCGGCGACGCGAAGGCACCGCGCGACCTGGTGCGTCCGACGGCGCTGTCGGCGAACGTGGCGATCGCGTACACGAACGGCGGCTCCGCATCGGACCTGCCGGTGCGCCTGTCGGCTTCGATGCGTCCGCGCTATCCGCAGTTCGCCGGCTACGACGGGTACAGCTTCGTGCGCGCCGAGCGCAGCGACGACGACAGCAACGTCTCCTATGCCGACTTCGTCGAGGACGGGCCGCGCTTCGAGCGCGGCGTGCCGGGGCAGCGCGTGGTGGCCGACAAGCTCGCGGTCACGCTCGACAAGGACGGCATCGGCAAGGTCGCGCTGAAGGACCTGCCGACCATCGATGCGCCGCGCGACCTGATCGTCGAGGCGACCTATCCCGATCCGAACGGCGAGATCCAGACGCTGTCGCGCACGGTCTCGCTGTGGCCCGCGGCGGTCGCGGTCGGTGTGCGCGCGGACGACTGGGTGTCGGTGCGCGGCAAGACGCAGGTGAAGCTGGTCGCGGTCGATCCCGCGGGTCGGCCGGTCGCCGGCGTGGCGGTGGAGCTGCACGGCGTCGCACGCAACGTGCGTTCGATCAGGAAGCGCATGGTCGGCGGCTTCTACGCGTACGACAACCAGCGCGAGAGCAAGGAGCTCGGCCTGCTGTGCAGCGGCAAGTCGAACGCGCAGGGCCTCGTCTTCTGCACGGTGTCGGTCGCCGAGCCGGGCAACGTCGAGCTCGTCGCTGCCGCGAAGGACGTGGCCGGCAACGTGGCCGAGGCCAGCACGTCGGTGTGGGTCACGCGCGAGGCCGAGGTATGGTTCGGCGGCGAGAATCAGGACCGCGTCGACGTACTGCCCGAAAAGAAGTCGTACGCCCCCGGCGAGATCGCGAAGTTCCAGGTGCGCATGCCGTTCCGCGCAGCCACGGCACTGGTCGCGATCGAACGCGACGGCATCCTCGCGACGCAGGTCGTCGAGGTGCACGGCGACGATCCGACGATCGCGATCAAGGTCGAGGCCGACTGGGCGCCGAACGTGTTCGTGTCGGTGCTCGCGGTGCGCGGCCGCATCCGCGACGTGCCGTGGTACTCGTTCTTCTCGTGGGGCTGGAAGTCGCCGACCGAGTGGTGGCGCGCGTGGCGCGACGAAGGCAAGCTCTACGAGCCGCCGACCGCGATGGTGGATCTCGGCAAGCCCGCGTTCAAGTACGGCATCGCGGCGATCCAGGTCGACAAGAGCGGCCACGCGCTGAAGGTCGCGGTCACGACCGACAAGCCCGACTACGCGGTCCGCGCGACGGCGAAGGCGACCGTCCAGGTGACGCTGCCCGACGGCAAGCCGGCACCGGCCGGCACCGAGGTCGCCGTGGCGGCGGTCGACGAGGCCTTGCTGGAGCTGATGCCCAACGTGAGCTGGGACCTGTTCGACGCGATGATCCGCCAGCGCGGCTATGCGATCGAGACCGCGACCGCGCAGATGCAGATCGTCGGCAAGCGTCACTTCGGCCGCAAGGCGGTGCCACCGGGCGGTGGGGGCGGCGCGAGCCCGAGCCGCGAGCTGTTCGACACGCTGCTGCTGTGGAAGTCGTCGGTCGTGCTCGACGCGAACGGCAGCGCGACGGTCGACGTGCCGCTCAACGATTCGCTGACGGCGTTCCGCATCGTCGCGATCGCCGACGGCGTGGTCGGCGCGAACGCGGCCCTGTTCGGCACCGGCAGCGCCAGCATCCGCTCGCGCCAGGACCTACAGATCGTGTCCGGCCTGCCGCCGCTGGTGCGGGAGGGCGATCGTTATCAGGCGGGGATCACCGTGCGCAACACGACGAAGGCGGCGATGGACGTGGAGGTCGCGGCGACGATCGTGCCGCTGACGTTCGACGTCGCGCCGCGGTCCGGTGCTTCTTCCGAGTCGCAGGCCTTGCCCGTGCAACGCATCCATCTCGAAGCGGATTCGTCGCAGGCCGTCGCCTGGCCGGTGCTCGTCCCCGATCACGTGCGATCAGGTCGCTGGACGATCACGGCGAAATCGACGAGCAACGGCGCCGCATCGGCCAGCGACAGCGTCACCGTGCCGCAGAAGATCGTCGCGGCGATCCCCGTCACGGTCCAGCAGGCGACGCTCGCGCAGGTCGAACGCAGCATCACGCTGCCGGTCGCGGCCCCTGCCGGCGCCCTGGCCGATGCGGACGGCATGCTGCGCGGCGGCCTGTCCGTCGCGCTGAAGCCCAGGCTGTCCGACGGCCTGCCCGGCGTGCTCGACTGGTTCAACCGCTATCCCTACAACTGCCTCGAGCAGAAGGCGTCGATCGCGATCGGTACGCTCGACGAGAAGCGCTGGGACGAGGTCGCGCGGCAGATCCCGCTCTATCTCGACAACGACGGCCTGGCCGCGTACTACCCGCCGCGCGCGGGCGATCCGGCTTCGGGCAGCGACGTGCTCACCGCCTACCTGCTGAGCGCGAGCGCCGAAGCCAGCGCGCTGGGCAAGTACGCGATCCCCGACGCGACCCGCGCGAAGATGCAGAGCGGGCTGATCGCCTTCGTCGAGGGTCGCCTGAAGCGCGAGGTGTGGACGCCGTTCGCGAGCGACACGCAGCGGCAGCTCGACGTCCGCAAGCTCGCCGCCATCGACGCGCTCGCGCGCGACGGCAAGGCCACGCCGCGGATGCTGCAGTCGCTGCAGGTCCTGCCGAACCAATGGCCGACGTCGGCCGTGATCGACTGGATGACGATCCTCAGGCGGGTGAGCGCCGTGCCCGATCGCGACAAGCGTCTTGCCGAGGCCGACCAGATCCTGCGCGCTCGGCTGAACTACCAGGGCACGCGCCTCGACTTCTCGACCGAGAAGGACGACTTCTGGTACTGGCTGATGGCGTCGGGCGACGGCAATGCCGCGCGCCTGCTGCTGGCGGTGGTCGACGATCCGGCGTGGAAGGACGATGCGCCGCGCCTGGTGATCGGCGCGTTGCAGCGGCAGCGGCAGGGACACTGGCTGACGACGACGGCGAACCTGTGGGGCACGCTCGCCGTCAACGCGTTCTCGAAGCGCTTCGAGCGCGATGGTGCCCCGACCGGAACGACGCGGGCCGTCATCGCATCCGGACCCGCACTCGACCTGTCGTGGGCCGACAAGCCGCAGGGGGGAGGCCTGCTGCTGCCGTGGCCGACGAAGGACGCGGCTCGTGACGTGACGCGTCGCGATCTCGTCGTCACGCAGAACGGCAGCGGCAAGCCGTGGATGACAGTGCAGAGCCTCGCGGCCGTGCCGCTCAAGGCGCCATTCACGTCCGGGTATCGGATCACCCGGACCGTCACGCCGGTCGAGCAGAAGGTGAAGGGCACCTACACGCGCGGCGACGTGCTGCGCATCAGGGTCGAGGTCGATGCGCAGACCGACATGAGCTGGGTCGTGCTGACGGACCCGATCCCGGGCGGTGCCACGGTTTTCGGCACGGGCCTCGGCCGCGACTCGCAGCTCGCGGCCGGCGGGGAACAACGCGAGGGCTGGGTGTGGCCGGCCTACGAGGAGAAGTCCTTCGAGGCCTATCGGAGCTACTACCGCTTCGTGCCGAAGGGGAAGTTCACGACCGAGTACACCGTGCGGCTGAACAACGTGGGGCAGTTCGGTTTGCCGCCGACGCGGGTCGAGGCGATGTATGCGCCGGAGATGTATGGGGAAGTGCCGAACGGGGTGGTGGAGGTGAAGCCGTGAGGCATGGTTCGGTTGAAGGAAACCGGGCAGCTCAGTCGAGCATCAGCAACATGACAGCCGGTGGGGCGTTCATCAGTACGTGTTGTCCCACCGTGATGGCATATCGCTTCATGAAGGAGCTCTCTCTCCAAAGGAGATACGAGTACGACATGATCGCGAAGCCGATCGCCCCGCTGAACGCACGCAAGCCGCCGGCAATCATGTGCGCCACGCCGGAAAGAGCGGCGATGCAAAGCACCATCGTTCGCGTCTTGAGCTCGAATATCTTCAGGAACTCGATGGCGCCGATGATGCAGATGTTTTCGAGCAGTGGTGCGACGACCAGCACGGCTACGATGGAATATGCGGATGCGTCGAAGGCTTCAAAGCCGCCATCAATCAAGTATTGAATCGCCAGCAAAGGTGGGAGCAGAAGCACGTTGCCAAGCCATTGCAGCATGGATGTTTGTGTGATGAAGACGATCGCCCCTTTTCGTACGTCAAAAATACGTCGAAGGGTATCCGGGGCGATCGAAGCCGTCGTCATCCGTGGTCCGTTATTTTTCGAAGATCCGGTTCAGGCGCCGACCATGTTGTAGTAAGTGCCTTGAGACTCTGCGAGTCCCGCGTAGTCGATGCCGCCGGACACGGCGGCATCCCATACGGCGTTGACGCCGCCAGTGAACAACTGACTGATTGCCCAACGAACGAAGAAATTGCCACCTCCGACGTCTTGTGCATCCACGATGCTGATCTCACTCATGCGTTTGCTCCTTTTGCAGGTCGATGAATCCCTCACGTCGCTAGTTGTGAAGCGTCAAGAGGTTGTATCTGTCGACGGGTAGTCGAGAGATGGGAGCGGCGCCGCCGATGCCTTGATGAGGGCGATGCCAGTTGTAGTGGTGGATCCAAGCATCGAGGGCTGCCGATCGATC
>Ga0209512_1001638_pt1 | contig 26716 bp, 20 predicted proteins | sample frozenSSSSmetaG_FD_184142 | JGI IMG/M metagenome (GOLD analysis project Ga0209512, IMG submission 184142) | Glacier valley bacterial and archeal communities from Borup Fiord, Nunavut, Canada, to study Microbial Dark Matter (Phase II) -... | ecosystem: Environmental > Aquatic > Freshwater > Ice >...
TAAAAGCGCAGGGGAACAGCAGAAGCCCAGACCAGCCGATAAAGACGAAGCGATCGCGTTTCAACCAGTCATCGAGAGCGTCAAATACGCCTCTGGTCGGTTGAGCGCGTCCAACTGCAATGGTCATGACGCAAATCTCCAAAGATTATGAGGACAAAAGATAAGGCATTCAGCCTATCAACGACAGCTTCTTCTAGGCGAATCGGCTTGATACGTCAATTTAGGGGGAGTTTACTTTTCTTTACTATGTCACTGATTATAGGGGCATGTTCTCTAAAAGTTCTAGCCTCTTCTACATAAAACTTAGAATTTGTTTACTTTTCGTTATAAAGCTGAACTTCACTTTGAATTTCAATAGACATAGCGGTTAGTGATGGAGTCGGAATCACCCGTCGAGACGGATATTTGCGATACTAGAGTCTGGTTCTCAGTAAAGCACTCTCTAAATATGTTCATTATTGAATTGACGTTGAAGACTACCCCTGTTCCCCTTTCTGTGCAGCGCAAGTCGGCAGAAGATGCAGAAGCCACCTATCAGGAGATTGTGCAAGCAATGCGATCGGGTGGTAGCCAAGTTTTAGAACTGACGTGCGATCGTCAAACGGATAAAAAACTTGCGCTTCTCAGTGATGGTCTTGCCGCAGTGCAGATCTATGAGAAATCAAGTGCATCTGCATCTGGCAGAGCGCCTGGTTTCTTTTCAATGGCTGAGTAGTTGCCTCCATGACTTCTGGATCTACTGCTGCCATTAACATCCACGACCTCTGCTTTAGCTGGTCTAAAGGTAAGACAGTTTTAGAGTCTTGCTCTTTAGAGGTGCCTAAAGGAGAGTTTTGGATGCTTTTAGGCACGAATGGCAGTGGTAAATCTACTTTATTAAGGCTACTAGCGGGACTGCTGAAGCCTGATTCAGGAGAAATTCAAATTGCGCCGCCGATCGGGTTTGTGTTTCAAAATCCTGATCATCAGCTTGTAATGCCTACGGTTGGGGCAGATGTCGCATTTGGGCTGGTTCAAGAAGGGCTGTCAATTCCACAAGTGCGCCAGCGAGTAGAAGAATCGTTAGCCGCCGTCAATTTGTTAGCACTGCAACGACGACCGATTTACGCGTTGAGCGGAGGGCAAAAGCAGCGAGTCGCGATCGCTGGAGCCGTTGCCCGTCACTGCGAGGTTTTGCTTTTAGATGAGCCGACTGCTCTACTTGACCCAGATAGTCAGTTAGATCTGGTTGCTCAAGTTCAAAAACTGGTTAAAAGTCGGGGGCTGACTGCCCTGTGGGTGACTCACCGCCTAGATGAGTTGGACTATTGTGATGGTGCCTTTTTGCTAGAAAAGGGGCAAGTCGTTGATCAAGGAGATCCGCAGCGGCTGAGACAGCGCTTAATGCAATCTGAAGAATCTTTGGATTAAGCTTGACTATTTGCACGACTGCCAGGACGAATTTTTGATTTGTCTTTATGTTGTGCGAATTTTTGTATGCAAACTTCGATCGGAGGTGCCAATATTAAAGAGTGAGAAGCCGCCGATGTTCATCTATAGTCTGATTCATGTCCCGTTCTGTGCCGCAAGCTGTGCTGTTGGTGGACGGCTATAACATAGTCGGAGCTTGGCATGACTTAAAACAGGCGCGTGACTGTGAAGGACTTGAGGAAGCACGCCGTCAGTTGATTGATGCGCTAACAGGCTACAGTGCCTTTCAGGGGTTTGACACTCAGGTTGTCTTTGACGCTCAATATCGCGATAGCCTCGCTAATCGCGAAGTAGTCACTCCAAATTTGTCAGTTCACTACACCGATTTTGGGCAGACCGCAGACACGTTTATTGAGCGATCGTGTGCTGATTTTCGTCATGACCTTCGCAAATTTCATCAGCGGTTGATTGTGGCAACCTCCGATCGAGCACAGCAGTTAACCGTTATCGGCTATGGAGCAGAGTGGATGTCAGCTCAACAACTGGCAAATGACGTTGAGTTTGCAGCACGCCGAGTTCAGCGCAAGCAGAAAGACACTAAAAAATCGTCGGGTCGGTTTTTGTTTAATTCTCTCGACCCGATCGCTCAAGAACGGTTAGCTCGCCTGCGATTTGGCAAAGATCAGAAATAATCCTGTGAAAGGCTTGTCAAAAGATTACGTTTATCGCTATCATTGAATCCGCGACGAGTAACGTTCCTCAGTAGCTCAGTGGTAGAGCGATCGACTGTTAATCGATTGGTCGCAAGTTCGAATCTTGCCTGGGGAGTTTTAAAAGTAAATAGTTCATCATTGACTTCGAGCTATCTCGGTAAGCCAGTCTAGCTGCTTGCAGATAACCGACTCACTCACTCGAACCGTGTAATGTCGATCGTCATCTTCAGCAATGATTTTGTAATGCAAGCGATCGGGTTGAGAACTGGCAGAGACGATGTTTGAAGATATAAAGTCTTTTGCCTGTATGAGTTGACGGAGTTGTTCGGCTTCAGAGGTCGGCAATATCTCTGTGTCAACGGTTGCTGTCAGCAGCATTCCCGCAAAACCACCGCTCAAAACCAACTTTTATGAGAGATAAATGAGAGACTGACTCATAACTCCAAATTCTAATGTTTTGTTACAAAACTTATGTCTCCTTTCAGATAAATTCCCTCTTACTTTTATGATGACTAACAGACCTGACAAATGGGTTCTACACACTTTTTAATAATTCAGTGTTTGAACCCGAAACGTTTTAATCTAAAAGTAAGCGTGGTTGACCCTGGATAGTCGTTGTATTCATGTGGTTCATTACTTCGCTAGAATCTATGTTCTAGTGAGTAACGAGGCTGATTGACGGTGACAGGTGACACTCTGGTCAGATTTAACACAGTAACGATCCGTTAAATGGGAGCTTTAGAAATCCAATGAGTGTTAAGGCAAGTGGTGGAAGCTCGGTTGCACGCCCGCAACTATACCAAACAGTCCCCGTTGCGACTATTTCGCAAGCTGAACAGCAAGATCGATTTCCCGGTCGAGGTGAGCTAGACGAGCTGGTTCGCTATTTCAGTTCGGGTGCCAAACGCCTAGAAATTGCTGAGTTGTTGACCCGCAACTCAGAGCTAATTGTGTCTCGTGCGGCAAATCGCATTTTTGTAGGCGGTTCGCCAATGGCGTTCTTAGAAAAGCCTGCGGAAGCGCCTGTCATGAGCATGGCTGGCACGGTGGTAGACACCCCAGAAGCCATGAAGCTAGGCACAGCAACCTATGTGAGTGGCAGCGGTGGCGGCTTCTTGGATGGAATCCGCGCCTTCTTTTTGACCCCCGGAAACAATGCGATTCCTGCAAATTTCCGACCCATCAACGTCTCTCGCTACGGTCCAAGCAACATGGCGAAATCGCTGCGGGACTTGAGCTGGTTCTTGCGTTACATCACCTACGCGATCGTGGCGGGAGACCCCAACATCATCTCGGTCAACGTTCGAGGTCTGCGCGAGATCATTGAGAATGCCTGTTCGGGTGAAGCGACGATCGTGGCGCTTTTAGAAATGAAGGTTGCCGCCTCCAACTACTTCCGCAATGATGCCGAGGCACTTGAGATCGTGTCTCAATACTTCGATGTCTTGATCACAGAGTTTAAAGCACCGACCCCTTCAACTAAGGTGCGTCAGCGTTCCTCTACTGATCTGCAAGGTTTAGAGCTTCCTCAGATCTACTTCAATGCATCTGAGCGTCGTCCTAAATATTCCATGAAGACAGGGCTGTCTTCGTCTGAGAAGAATGAGATCATTAAAGCTGCTTATCGTCAGGTGTTTGAGCGCGACATCACCCGTGCTTACTCGCTGTCTATCTCTGACCTAGAATCTAAAGCCAAAAACGGCGAAATCTCCATGAAGGAGTTTGTTCGTCGGTTAGCAAAGTCTCCGCTTTATCGCAAAAACTTCTTTGACCCCTACATTAACAGCCGTGCGCTTGAGTTAGCGTTCCGTCACATCTTGGGTCGCGGTCCAAGTAGTCGAGAGGAAGTGCAGAAATACTTCTCGATCGTCTCTAGCGGCGGTTTGCCTGCCCTGGTGGATGCTCTAGTGGATTCAGATGAGTATTCTGACTACTTCGGCGAAGAAACCGTTCCTTATTTGCGCGGCTTGGGTCAAGAAGCACAAGAATGTCGCAACTGGGGACCCCAACAAGATCTGTTTAACTACAGCGCACCGTTTCGGAAGGTGCCTCAGTTCATTACGACGTTTGCCTCCTATGACCAGCCATTGCCCGACCAGCACGTTTATGGCTCTGGCAACGATCCGCTAGAAATCCAATTTGGTGCCATCTTCCCCAAAGAGACGCGCAACCCCAGCAGCCGTCCTGCACCTTTCGGCAAAGACACTCGCCGGATTCTGATCAATCGCGGGGCAGGCATCAACAACCAACTCAGCAATCCTGGTGCAAGAGGGATAGCCCCCGGTACGCTTGGTCCTAAAATCTTTAAGCTGGATCAGTTGCCAGGGTTCTCAAACACCTACGGCAAGCGATCGGTCAGCAACAAAGGGGTCAGCGTCAAGTTTTCAGAAAGCTCCACGCAAGCGGTCATCCGGGCTACTTATCTACAGGTCTTTGGACGTGACGTATATGACGGTCAGCGCCTAAAGTTTGACGAAATCAAGCTAGAGAATGGTGAGATCACGATTCGGGAGTTTGTGCGTCGCCTTGCCAAGTCCAACCTATTCCGCAGCCTTTATTGGACTTCACTCTATGTGATGAAGTCGATCGAGTATATCCACCGTCGTCTGCTGGGTCGCCCCACCTACGGTCGTCAGGAAACCAACAAATACTTCGATCTCGCCTCTAAGAAAGGATTCTATGCGGTCGTCGATGCGATTTTAGACACCCCTGAATATAGCGAAACCTTTGGCGAAGATACCGTTCCCTATGAGCGCTATCTGACTCCCGCAGGTCTATCGCTGCGAACAAGCCGCGTGGGTTCGATCGCCGATAAGGGAATGCCTAAAGTCGTTCTCGAAGAAACCCCCCGCTTTGTCGAACTCGGTGCCGTTGAGGAAATGCGGACAGAACCCAATGTACAGTTCCGCATCAATCAAGGAGTCAGCAAGAAACGCGAGCAAACCAAGGTCTTCAAGCTCACGAGCTTGTCAGACAAAGCGAACCTCAAAGTGATTGCAGGGGCGGCTTATCGTCAAATCTTTGAACGTGATATCGCTCCCTACGTGGTCAAAAACGAGTTCACCGAACTGGAGAGCAAACTTGGCAACGGCGAAATCAACCTCAAAGAGTTCATCGAAGGGTTAGGAATTTCGAGCCTGTACCTCAAAGAGTTCTACGCGCCCTATCCCAACACGAAAGTGATTGAGTTAGGCACCAAGCACTTCTTAGGTCGTGCCCCGCTTGACCAAGCTGAAATCCGCAAATATAACCAGATTTTGGCAACTCAGGGAATCAAGGCATTCGTTGGGGCAATGGTCAACAGCATGGAATATGCTCAAGCGTTTGGAGAGGACACGGTTCCTTACAACCGATTCTTGACCCTCCCGGCGGCAAACTTCCCCAACAGCCAGACGCTCTATAACAAGCTGACCAAGCAAGACAGCAAGGTCGAGAATCCTAGCTTCGCACCCGTGAAATCTCGCATGGATGCCAGCAAACTGCCGTTGACGAGCAAAGCGATCGCCGATCAAGCTGCCCAAGCGCTTCAGATGGATAAGAGCCAGCCTCTCTTTATCGAACTGGGTCGATCGTTCTCAAATGGCAGCGGTCAATCGGTCGAAGTGGGAGTGGGTACAACCCGCCGCAAACCTGCTCGGATCTTCCGCATGAACCCCGGCATGGGTCAGGGTGAAACCGAGTTGGTGCTGAACGCGGTCTACGTTCAGGTAATGGACGTGTTTAGTGGTCAGACTCCTGCTGGGTTCCGGCGATCGGACTTAGAGAGCAAGGTTCGTAATGGCGAAATCTCGGTTCGCGAGTTCGTCAAGACGCTAGCAAGCTCGGAAATCTATCGTCGTCGCTTCTACACGCCCTATCCCAACACGAAGGTGATTGAGTTCTTATTCCGTCATCTGTTGGGTCGCGCTCCGGCAACTCAGGCTGAGATTCGCCAATATAACAAGCTGTTGGCAGATAACGGTCTAAAGGCGGCAGTTGAGGCAATGGTGGACAGCGCTGAGTATGTTCGTTATTTTGGCGAAGATGTAGTGCCTTATAAGCGCTTCCCATCGCTGCCAGCGGGCAACTATCTCGGTAGCGTTCAGGCAGATGCTGACTTGGTGAAGCAATCTTGGTCTGATCTGTCTCCGTCTTCTGTGAGAGGTCGCATTAGCTAGTAAGCTAGGTGATTGAAAACAAAAGGACTCGATCGGGGTGAACGATCGAGTCCTTTTTGTTCTTGCCGAGAGCAACGATTTGAATAGACCTCTTGCAAAAGTCCTTGCCCTCACCCTAAATCCCTCTCCCAAGCCTGGGAGAGGGACTTTGAAATCTAGCTCCCCTTCTCCCAAGCGTGGGGAAGGGGTTGGGGGATGAGGGCATCTTCGGACTTCTGAAAAAAGTTTAATCTGTGGAATAGGCTACCAGATCCCGCGTTTACCCGTAGGTCTGATGGTCATCCAATTGGTTCGCGCCACTGCCAATTGCTCAGGACTCAGTTTTGCACCCGTGAGATTAGCGCCACAGAGGTTAGCGCCGCGTAAATTTGCATTCAGTAGATAAGCCCCACTCAAATCGGCTCCGCGCAAGTCTGCTCCTTCTAGGTCAGCGTTACTGAGGTAGGCTTTGGTCAAGTTGGCATCCCGTAGATTGGTGCGGCTGAGATTGGCGCGTCCAAAGTTGGCGCTGATTAGGTTGGCTCCGTGAAGGTTAGTTTTATGAAAGTTTGCCTGATGAAAAACAGCATTCGACAAATCGACTTTTGGCAGACTCAACTCCTTCAGTTCATAAGAGGCAAAATCGCGCTTTCCTTTACTGTAGTAGCTCTGTAGTCCTTGAGCATCTAACTTAGGCGAGCTATTTGACTGCCCTCCAGAGCTTCCGGTGCGCCCCGCAGAGTCGCGGCTTTTAACCCCCGAAACAGACGGTTTGGCTGCCATGACGCGACTGCGAGTCAAGCCCGATTGAAGACTAGTCGATTCAGGGCGAGTTTGACGCGCTCTAATCGACATCGCAGCACGAGCAGTAGGAGAAGCAGAGGGGGTGTCTTGAGAATCTAGGATTGAGGGGTCGCCTCGCTTGTGCCCTGAACTGTTTGGCTTGTTTGAGACTTGGGTCATGCCGCTTGCCAAGCTTTCTAGATATGGCTCCATGTCTAAGTCTCGCAAAATCTCGTTTGCCGACTGGTAGCGGTGGCGAACTGAGACTTCCAGCATTTTTCTGAGCACTTTGGCAAAGTGGTCGCTCACCTGAACTTGCTTTTGCCAAACGAGTTCTCCCGTGGCAGGGTCATAGTCTAAGTCTTTGGGAGATTTCCCGATCAGCAGATAGATGCAGGTGACCCCTAGCGCGTAAAGGTCGCTGGCATAGACAGGACGCATCGCCATCTGTTCAGGGGGAGCAAAGCCAGGAGTGCCGATCGCGTAAGAAGTCAGCGCGGTTTGCTCTGAAAGGCTGGCGTTGACAGCGTTTACCTGGTTTTTGACCGCTCCAAAATCGATTAGCACTAGCTTGCAGTCATGAGAGCGCCGAATTAAGTTTGCAGGCTTAATGTCGCGGTGAATGACTTGGTGGCTGTGGACGTATTGCAGAATAGGCAAGAGTTCGCTGAGGAAACGCTTGACTTTTAATTCGCCAAAGGTGCCTTCTCGCTTGACTTCTTGTTGAAGCGTTGCCCCACTAATATATTCTTGAACCAGATAGAATTCTTGATTTGCCTCAAAGTAGTCTAGCAACTGAGGAATTTGAGGATGGTTGCCAATTCTTCCCAGCGTGCCTGCTTCTCGCTCAAACAAATCTCGCGCCATCTGCAAAATATGAGGAGCGGTGGCAGTGGGGCGGAGTTGCTTAATCACACAGTTGGGCTGACCGGGCAAAGACTCATTGCGGGCTAGAAAGGTTGCGCCAAAGCCTCCCTGTCCAAGGGCGTGCAGAATCCGAAAGCGATCGCTCAACAGCAGCTTTGAGCCACAAGCCTGACACGATTCAGTGTGGATGAGGTTTTCAGGATGTGGACAGACTGGACTTAAGCAGTAGCTCATTCAGCATTACCCGCGTTGATTGTGAGTACTGGGATATTGCTACCCTGCCCTAATTATCTGGGCATAGACTCGATCGGTCAGTGTCTATTGGGTGAGACCTCTTACTAAAGAGTGTCTAAAGTTGTTGGATCTCCACTTAAAGTCTTTGCCCATAAGTTTAGCGACCCTCATTCATTAGATGTCCCTAGTTATATAGAATACCCACGTAGCAAGGGTTTACAAACAACAGTAGCGCTAACTTTACTTTCGATCAAAGAAAGCTTTTATGGGAGATGAGCGATCGTAGCAGATATGTCCCAAAATTGAGTGAGTTGACCGAGGGCAAAACTGGCTGAATGAATCTAACTTCGATCAAGCAGCTTCTAGAATCGTAGACTGTGTGAATCATGCTTGTTTAGGACGCAGATGCTGACATTACAGCGTTGTTATTCGACAGTGAGATGAAGGTAATATCTACCTCCTACTACTCAATACCGCAACTGAAGGCAACTTCCGCAACTTTGTGAGATCTAAATCGAAACTTTAAAAACAAGTTTCAGCCAAACTACGGTGTTGATTAGTAGCAAAAAGCAAACTTTATTCAATTTTAACTACGGAGCGAAGAGTTTGGGGGATGAGTCAGACCCCCTCTTTGTCCAATCCTTCGCATGAGAGCGGTAGAATGATTCAAATTGGCGTAGATCAAAAGCAAGCTCAATGCGTATTTCTCTGAACTGGTTGCAGGAACTAGTAGACCTTTCAATGCCCCCGGAAGCGTTGGCTGAGATGCTGACGATGGCGGGGTTTGAGGTAGAAGATATTGAAGACCGACGCACTTGGGCGGATGGGGTTGTGGTAGGCAAGGTGTTAGAGCGTGACCCTCACCCAAACGCCGATCGCCTGAGCGTCTGCAAAGTTGATATTGGCGGTGACACACCGTCTAATATTGTCTGCGGTGCGGCAAATGTGCGATCGGGCATCTATGTCCCGGTGGCGACGTTGGGAACCTATTTGCCCAAAATCGACTTAAAGATCAAACCTGCAAAGCTGCGGGGCGTTCCATCAGAAGGAATGATTTGCTCACTGTCTGAGGTGGGGTTGACCAAAGAATCGGACGGCATCCATATTTTTGATGAGTCAGTCGTGGGAGCGCTAAAGCCAGGAAGTGATGCGCGTCCTTTATTAGGATTGGATGACGTAATTCTCGATCTGACCTCAACAGCAAATCGGGCAGATGCCTTAAGTATGGTAGGCGTGGCGCGTGAAGTCGTGGCATTGACAGGCGCGACGCTGAGATTGCCGGAGGCAGACGAGCCGACCATCCAAACCTCTAGAAGTGGCAGTTTAGCGGTAAAAGTCTCAGAGTCTCAGGCTTGCCCAACGTATATTGGCACCGCGATCGCGGGGGTAAAAATCGCTCCGTCTCCTCTGTGGCTACAGCAGCGTCTTCAATCTGCGGGCATTCGTCCGATCAGCAATGTGGTGGATGTCACCAACTATATTTTGCTGGAGTGGGGGCAGCCGCTCCACGCCTTTGACCGCGATCGTCTCGTCACCGTCGCGGGAAGCGATGCGTTGACGATCGGAGTTCGGTTTGCTAGTGCTAGCGAGTCACTCAAGACGTTAGACGGACAAACCAAATCTCTTCAGGAGCAAACGCTCTTAATCACTGCAAATGACAAACCTGTGGCACTTGCAGGTGTGATGGGCGGAGCCGAAACCGAGGTGTATGAAGGCACCCAAAATCTGCTCCTAGAAGCGGCTCTCTTTGACACGGCTGCGATTCGTCGGTCTGCGCGCTCTCAGGGTTTGCGAACTGAGGCATCTGCTCGCTATGAGCGGGGCGTTAATTTTGCAGAACTAGAGACCGCTTGTCGCCGAGCTTTAAAGCTGATTGTTGAATTGGCAGGCGGCACGATCGTCGCTCAAGAAAAAGCCGATTCTCGCCCTAGTCAGGCGACGGCGAGAACAATTGAACTGCGCTTAGAGCGAGTCAACCAAGTGTTAGGAATGGTCGAGCTAGGCGACGACATCGGCGAACTGCCCGCCAAAGAAGTCGAGCGAACTCTGACGGCTCTGGGCTGTCAGCTTGCAGTCATCAAACCCGATGTTTGGGCAGTGACGGTTCCGTTTTATCGCGATCGAGATTTAGAGCGGGAAATCGATCTGATTGAAGAGATCGCTCGAATCTATGGCTACAACAAGTTTTGCGACACGCTGCCTGAGAAGACAGAGCCGGGATATCTGTCGATCGAGCAAGCCATCACCCGCAAACTTCGCGAGTCACTGCGAGCCGCAGGGTTAACGGAGTTGATTCACTATTCGCTGGGCAAACCGGATTCTGATCGGCAAGTGATTCTCGCAAATCCCCTGTTTACTGAATATTCTGCCCTGCGGACGGATTTGATTTCGGGCTTAATCGATGCGTTTCAGTTCAACTTAGAGCAGGGGAATGGGGCGCTGAACGGCTTTGAGTTTGGTCATGTCTTCTCGCGAGACGAAGATGGATTGACCGAAGCAGAATTCATTGCTGGAATCATGGGCGGCGACCCGACTCAGGGAAAATGGGTGCGAAGTGGGCGAGATCAGCCTCTCTCATGGTTTGAGGCAAAAGGTGTCTTAGATGCGGCATTTAGGCGAGTCGGGTTGACGATCGAATATCAGCCCGATTTGCGCGACCCACGACTTCATCCCGGACGGACGGCTTCGCTTTGGAGTCAGGGTAATCGCCTCGGCACCTTTGGGCAACTGCATCCGCAACTCAGGCAAGAGCGAGATTTGCCCGATGAAGTCTATGTGTTTGAACTCGATTTGAATGTGGCGATCGCGCAACTCGAACAGGAAGAGATCTTGATTCCAACGTTCAAGTCTTACTCGACTTATCCACCGTCCGATCGTGATCTGGCGTTTTATGTCGCGACAAATGTTGCCGTGGCTGAACTGGAGAGACTGATGACTAAAACCGGGGGCAAATTGCTAGAGTCAGTCGAATTGTTTGATGAATATCGGGGCGATCGAGTTCCTGAAGGTCAGCGCAGTTTGGCATTTCGGTTGGTGTATCGGGCAGACGATCGCACGCTCACCGATGAAGAAATTTCTCCTGTTCAACAACAGGTGCGAGAGGCGCTCGTCGAGAAGTTTCGGGTGGATTTGAGAAGCTAATCCTTCAATCCACAAATGAATTTTGGAGGTTGAGCGGTGCCTAAATATGTGATGTGGGGCAGCTACTGTGAGGATGTTTTAGAGAAACGGACTCCTTATCGTCAGGCGCATTTAGATGGGCTGGCGAAACAGAAAGAAATGGGAGTGCTGGTGACGATCGGTCCGACCAAAGATGTCACAAAAGTCTTCGCGATCTATGATGCACCCGACGAATCAACGGTGCGTCAGATTGTTGAATCTGATCCCTACTGGCAAAACCAGATTTGGACAGAATATGACGTGAAGGAATGGATTCAAGCCGTTTAGATTGCTAGAGCCTAACTTCCGCGTAGCTGACTCACGAGATGCACAAGTTCTGGGAGAATCAGCTTCTCTAGGGCAAGTTTGACCGCGTTTGAAGAACCGGGAACTGAAAAAATGAGTTTGCCCCGATAGACTCCGGCGATCGCTCTCGATGCGATCGCCCGTGATCCAATCTCTGCATAACTGAGTGTCCGAAAAATCTCCCCAAATCCCGGCAGAGTTTTTTCTAGCAGACCCTCGATCGCATCGTAGGTTGTGTCTCTAGGAGCAATGCCCGTTCCGCCGTTGAAGATTAGGGCATCAAGATCCGATCGATCGCTTAAAGTCTGCATCTGCGATCGGATCTGGTCTGGCTCATCTTTGACGAGCGTATAGAACCCGATCGTGTGTCCCGTCTCTGATAAAAGCTGTTGAATGAGTTGACCACTGCGATCGGTGTCGCGAGTGCGAGTGTCGCTCACGGTGATAACAGCACAAGAAACCGTCATACCGGGAGCATCGGGGTGAGGGTGATGGGTCATTATGACGACTTAGAAAAGCCTAATCCATTACGCTCGGCGTAGCGTTCCATGAAACGCATAAAGCGATCCCATTCTTCTACAGATTTCATCACATAGAGGGCTTCTAGCGCTGCTGGCTTGCCGTTAATAAATTTGGCGTTGACCTCACGAGTAATGATTTCGCCCTCCTCGTCGATCATGTATAACCCGGTGACATCTTGGGTGACATCATTGCCCAACGCACTAGGCTTTTCAAAATAAAAGTTAGCCGTTCCACTGGTGCCATCTTTAGAACGAGTCAGCCGGACATCAGGCGTGACATCTTCATCAACGCCCCTAAAAAATTGCATTTGAGCCATAGTAATAATGTCAAGGTTGTAATTGGGTTAATTAGTATTCTCCCATAGGAACGGATAAGGGATGAAAGCGAGATTTTGATTCTCGTCCCTCATCTCTTTAACTAGGCGTTGGCGATGTATGGAGAGTTCAGCGAGGCGACTCTGCCGTCTCGTGCCAGAGTTTGATAGACCATTGCAGACACCTCAGCTCTGGTGGCATCGCGATTAGGGCTAAACTGGCGCACGTTGGGGTAGTTGACGATGATGCGTTCTTGAGTCGCGGCGGCAACCCGATCGAGCACATTTTGCGGAATCGCACTGCGATCGTCATACAGATTCAAAACACTCACGTCTCCGGGCGGCAGGCTAAACCCACTGGCGAGTGACAGCACTAACTGAAGTCTCGTGACGTTTTGATTGGGCTTAAACGTACCGTCCGGGAAACCGGAAATGAAGCCAGCCCGATATGCCTGATCGATCATCGGCTTCGCCCAGAAGTCAGCCGCCACATCTGGGAATTTGAACGCATCGCGCTTAGGAGCCGGGTTAAACGCTTTAGCCACGATCGCGGCATATTGAGCACGAGTCATCGGGGCATCGGGCTGAAAACTGCCGTCGGCAAATCCTTTAATAAAATTCTGACTGGCTAACCCCAGCACAAAATCTTTTGCCCAGTGCTGACTGACATCGGGAAAGATCGCGATTGAGACATCTGGATCGACGATGAAAGCAGACGCGATCGCAGGTGCTCGATTGGTCGCCACTAAAGATTGATAGACCAGTGCGGCAACTTCGGCGCGGGTGATATCCATCACGGGTCGCAGTCGCGCCAGATTGGGATGGTTGACGACGACGCGTTTTTGGGTTGCGGTCGCAACTGAATCGGTCGCATAACTGGGAATCTCAGCCCGATCGCTATAAACGCCAATCACGCTAGGAGTTCCGCCTGTGAGTCCTAGCCCGTTGACGAGTGACACGAGCGCTTGCACACGAGTCAGATTTTGACCAGGGCGGAAGGTGCCATCGGGGAAGCCTGCAATAAAACCCATCCGGTTAGATTTGGTGATTGAATCGAGTGCCCAGAAATTTTGCGGCACGTCTGAGAAATTGGTAGCCGATTGTTTGAGCGGCAAATCGTAGGCTTTCGCGACGATCGACGCATATTGAGCACGAGTGATCGGGGCTTCTGGCTTATAGGTGCCGTCAGGGAAGCCACTAATGAGATTTCGACTGATTAACCCTTGAATAAAGGTTTCTGCCCAGTGTCCGCGAACATCACTTAAACTACTTGGCGCAGGAGTCGGTGTGGGTGTCGGGCTTGGGGTCGGAACGGGAATGGGAAGAGGAGTTGGAGTTGGGGCTGGAATCGGAGTCGGAACGGGAATCGGATTTGGCGTAGGACTTGGAGTTGGAATCGGAGTTGGAACGGGAATCGGCGCGGGAGTTGGGCTTGGGGTCGGAGCGGGAGTCGGCACTTCGCTGACGAGGAACTCGATCGGACCCTGCACTTTTGTTGGAGTTAACTGGTTGCCAGCCGACGCGATCGTAATCGGCGGACTCGTCGCATTCTGAAAGTCAAATTCGCCATTATCGCGAAAAATATTGCCCCCCGGATCTTGGCTGCTGCCTAAATTAGGAACCGATCGTTCTAACGAAATTAACCCGCTTTCTGTGTTGCGTTCGACGGTGTTGCCGCGCAAAACGGGACGAGCCGCTTTTGATAACACAATGCCTGAGCGATTCTCAAAGATGCGGCTATCGGTGATTAGAGGAGCGGCATTATCTCCGATCGCCAGTCCAAATCCAGTGTTTTGGTAGACGTTGCGACGAAATTCGCCTTTGGTGTCGCGGACGATCGAGATGCCATTCGCAGCGTTTTGAAAGAACACACTGTCGTTGACGACCGGATTGGCGGTGCCTGTAGCGAACACGCCTTCTCGTTTGCAGTTTACAAAGGTGCAGTTGGCGATCGTGGGTGCGGTCGATTCAATCCACACTCCTGTGCCGCGTATTTCGGGGTTAGTGACGGTGACTCCCCGCAGTTGGGCATTGTTGTCTAGCCGAAACGTCGCCATCTGATTGGCAAACGTAGGGCTGGCATAGGTGCCGCCGCCTGTGATTTGAATGCCGTTGCCTTTATTGGATTCATTGCCAAGCACCGTTACCCCTGAAGGAATGAAGAGCGGAAACGTTTCGCCGCTTGCGGTGCTGTAGGTGCCAGAAGCAAGCTGAATCGTCGTTCCAGATCTAATTTGTTGTAGGGCACGAGCGATCGTCTTAAAGGGCGCAGACTGGCTGCCTGCCGCGCTGTCACTGCCGCTTGTAGGATTAACGTAAAGAATAGGAGACGTTGACTGAACCATAATTTTTATGTAATGAATGCGTAGGGGCGATGCTATTTCTGGTAGGAGAAACAGCCCTAAATCAGGCGATTTCAGAAAGGGTAAAGAGGCTCTTTATAATACTCATCGGAAGGAGAAATAGTGCATTTAGTTCGATCAGAGATGCAGAAGTTATTGGAGGAGTTTTTGAACGATCGGGCGATATTCTTCAGCAATCATTGTGGGAGTGTTGCCTGAGCCAGGTTCTAGAATCATGTCACCGATCGTATCCAGAGCGCGTTCGTTAATAGAGTCGATTAACAGTTCGGGCATAGTGAGCGTGTCCTCAGCAATTTTTTTAAGGGTCGGCATCAAGTTTTTTTGCTTAGCGATCGCTCCCAGTGCCGCGAGTTCTGAAGCAGACAACTGAGTGAAAAATTGTATCCACTCGATCGGGAGATCTGGAGCAGCCGATTTAATCGCCGTCTTAATCGATCGCTGATTAACGGGAATGATCGACCCTTTATTTGTGACATCTTTTACCAACGCTTCTTTTAATGCGGCAACGTCTCGATCGAGGTCTTCTTTTTGCTGGCGGCGATCGAGAATTTGAGTTTCTAGTTGACCGAGTTCTTCATGCAAAGAGGAAATTTGAAGCTGGAGTTGCCCGATCGCAGCTTGCAGAGATTTAGAACCTGTCTCAACCTGCTGGCGTTTGGGTTCGGCTGCGAGCAGGAATTGATCGAGTTCCGATCGATAGCGTTCTAGCTCGTTTATCTGCGGCTGCAGCGTTGCTAAATCGGCTTCGATGCGCTGTTTTTGATGAGTCAGCGTTGTAATCTCTTGACCGATCGTTTCTCGTGTGTTTTTCTGTTCTAAAATCTGCGCTTTGATTTGATTGAGTTCTGCTTGAGTCGTGGTTAAATTTAGCTCCGCACGCTGTTTGGCTGCAAGGGTTGAAGACAAAGATTCCTGAAGCTCGGCTTCCTGATGCTCTAGCGCTTGCGGTTTGGGTTGACGCAGATGAGCTTGACCACTCGGTGTTTGGACGGGAGCAGACGGATTTGCGAGATTCCAACTGACGGCTGCGTTGGGTTTCTCAACGGTTTGAAGGGGTGGAGAATCCAGGTCTTGTAAGCGATCGTGTTCTTCACTCAGGGCAATCAGCGCTTCATAAGCTTCCGATCGCCTGTGCTGCAAGCTGCGAATGTGTGCCATCAATTCAGCGGCTCGTTGCTCAAACAAGTAGTAGTAGCGGCGTTCTGCAACGGCAACGCCAACCAAGCTAGCAAAAAACGTGACCAATCCTGTCAGCAATGCCCTGCCAATGTCTCTGCCCGTCAAAAAACTGATGCCAACGCTGACCGCAAAGGCAACCAAACTGAGAAGAAGACGGCTTTTGAACATAGCGATCGTGCTTGAGAACCCGGCATTGAAAAGAATGGGTTTGTCCTAAAGTGTACGCGTTCTAGAAGCGTAGACGCAATTTAGACGAGTCATTTTTCTGTTTTCATAATGCGATCGAGCCATCTTAGAATCCCGATCGCGACCACAACACTTAAGGAGAGAAATAACCAGAAACTATGGGCGATCGTGGCAGATTGATCGAGTGCCCACCCGCCCAACGGAGGACCGATAAAATATCCGGCTGCCCAACACTGTGAATTGATCGCGAGATAAGTTCCTCGCAGCGATTCGGGTGCTAAATCGACGACTAGCGACGATGCCGCAGGCATATAGGTCACGGTTGCGAGTGACAAAACGCCCATGCCTAAGATTGCCCAGACGAGATGCCCCTGAGATACGATTCCAGTCACGCCAATGAACGCGAACCCGATCGCCCAGAGTGACGCTGACAGCATCAGCACTTTAGGACGACTGAATCGATTTAGGGCACGGGCGATCGGCAACTGAAAAATCACTGAGAGCGCTAAATATCCAGTAAATAGAGCGCTAATCAGAGCGGGAGGAAAGCCCCGATTCGTATTGTCTAGTTTGAGGAAGTTGCTGAAATAGAGAGGCATCGTGCTATCGATTTGCACAATGTAAGTCGTAAACATTGTGTTTACAAGCGCGTACACTAACAGGCGTTTGTCAGTAAGCGCGATCGTCCATCCTTCTCCACGCGGTCTTTCGACAAATCGATTGGTCTCCGCGATTGCGACGTAGATCACACCAAAGAATACTAAAAATGAAATTCCATCAATGATGAAGAGCGATCGATAGGCTCCCGTTAAGCTAATCAGCAAGCCGCCTAACACGACTCCGACTCCTAAGCCCAACGCATCTGATAACCGCGTGATCGAATACGCCTCGTTGCGCTGAATCGGCGTAGTTAAGTCTGCGACAACGGCTTCGGTTGCAGGCCAATACAACCCCATTCCTAATCCCATCAGCAAATTGCCACAGACAAAAGTTGGAAAATCATAGGCATTTGCTAGGCTGAACGACGCGATCGCAGACACCACTGCCGACAGCAACAGCGTCCGTCTGCGTCCCCAAAATTTTGAATCGGCAAAGGTGCCGCCAAGGGCACGCCCAACCACACCCGAAATTGCAGCACTGCCAAGCCCAAGCCCAACCGCAGTCGCCGATAATCCCACCTGATTAACAAAGAAAATAGGGGCGTAAAACAGCGTGAATCCGGTGCCAACTTGTGAGAGCAGCCGCCCAAATGCCAGAATCCAGACTTCATGACGAAACCGGGGGAGCCAGGAGGGAAATTTCATGGTGATGAGTAAGCGAATGATGGATTTCATCCATTAATAAAATAGCCAGAACCCAGAGAATATCTGAATCCTGGCTATTAGATTAGCTTTGATTGCGAACTAAGTCGCCCATCTAGAGGTTAACGACTGCCTGGATTTTGGATCATTTGCCGAACTTCAGGTCCGGGCACGTAGCCATAGCCAAAAGTAGAACGATCGGAGTCATCAATAATCTGCGGACTCAGCAGCACGATCACTTCTCGGCGCTGATTGTTACGCTCAGTGCGACGGAACAAAGCACCCAAAATAGGAATGTCTCCCAAAATTGGAACCTTCGTCACGGTTGTGCGATCCTGCTCTTGAATGATCCCCGAAAGCACCAACGTCTGACCATCACGAAGTCGAATTTGACCTGACTCTAGCTTCCGTTCAGACAGCAGCGTGATGATATTATTTGCACCGCCAATGTTGACAGATTGAGTGCTCTCAGGCTGAGAGATCGACGGAGCGACCGACAAAGAAATGAAGCCGTTGTCATCAATGCGATCGACCTTCACAGGCAGAATCAATCCCGCCGATTTCTTCTCAGCCGTTACCGTGACGGTTGCCACCGAGCCAGCCCCCGAACTCGTCACATTCTGTACGAAGTTTGTAATCACTTCTTGGGTCAGGTTAACGGTCGCGGTTTGTCCTTCTTGAACTACCAGCGTTGGATCGGTCAGAATCTTAGCGTTGCCGCTCACGACCGATGCCTGTAGTTGAGCAAAAAAGTTACGGACAAAATTAACGGGCGATCCATTGACCAGGCTGGCAACCGTACCTGTTGTATTGTTGCTAGCGTCCGATTGTGCCGTGCTCGATCCAGGCGTGTTTCGACCAAAGTTAAGCACCGCGATGCCACCCTGATTGATAATCTGCGAGTTGCCAACCCCAAACGAAAACGTTGTCCCAAATCGACGCAGCGCCAGCAGGTTCACGTCAATCACTTTGACATTGACCGCCACCATCCGTCGTCTTGAATCAAGCTGAATGAGTTGGCTGGTTGCCAGTTCAATTTGTCTAGCCGTACCGATCAGGGTGATCGAGTTAGTGCGCTCATCGCCTGACACCTGCATTCCTCGCAGATAAGGCGTAGAGTCTTGAAACGTGGCGCGCTGAACCTCGACTCTGGTTTCTGTCGTCGTCTCGGTTGTGGCTGGCTGTGCTGGTGCGGTTTGAGCGCCCTCTAGCTGCGATGCCGACTGAGCGACTACGGTTCTAACTTGCCGCTCTCTCGTCACTGCGCTTTCTGCCCCTAAGCCCACCAAGAAGTTGACAGCACTGGTGACAGAAATTTGATTCAAGCGCAGGCTCCGAGCCACTGCGCCACGTGCCGCATTCGGTAATCTGGTTCCGACGAAAATGGTTCGCCCTGTGCGCGTCGCTTCTAAGCTGCCGCACTGTCCGCCACCGCCTTGTGCGCCACCCGTCACCGGGACGCAAGCCAGCCGCAGCACATAGTTAAAGACATCCTGCACTGACTCATTTTCAATGTCGAGCGAGATTGTCGGACCACCCGATCGAGTCGCTCCTGCGGCTGCGCCCGTTTGTCCGCTCGGAGACTCGCTGTAGGCTAAATTGAGTCCAGCAGCTCTGGCGAGCAGAGACAACACCTCTCGAACCGGAGCATCGCGCAACACCAATCGAGGAATCCGTTCGGCGGAACCCAAGTCGATCGCAGATGGCGACACATCGATCGGGGCAATGGTGATATCTCCAACCGGGGGGGCGACCGCTCTAGGCAAAAAGGGCGGGACTGGAGAGATCGGCACCGAAGGCGGAGTCGTTGTAATGGTTGGGTTTGGCACCAGTGGCGTAATAGGCACTCCGATCGGGGGTGGAGGCGATGATGAAGCAGGCGCTTGAGCGACAGATGCCGCCGGAGCTTGAGCAACAGGCGCTCCGCCTGCTCCCCCAGTGCCACTGACGCTCAAAACCACGCCTTGAGCGTTGCGGCTGGCAATTTGCCCAGTTGGAGCGACATTTCCCTGACCCACAACCGTGACCTGAATGCCATTGCCACCGACCGGAGTCACCGCGATCGACGCGATGCCGGGAGCCGGATTGTTTTGCTGATAAGGCTGATTGCCGCGCAGTTGCGTGTTGAAGATATATGCCGTCCAGGTATTGCCCCGATTGACGTTAAACACCTGCGGAGCGCGTTCACCCGCCTGCGTTTCTAACACCACATCGACCCCCGATTGACTCGGATTTAAGCGAATATTGGTGACTTGCGTTGGGGCTGCACTGGCTGCCTGACCTGCTACCAGCACGATCGCGGCGGCGGTCACTCCACCGATTCCATAAAAATCCTTCACTGGTTCACTCCTCTCTCAACTTAAAAACGATGTGGTTAAAACGCAAATCGGACGGTCTGTCGTCGCTACTTAGGTGAAGCCGTCGGGCTAGGAGTCGGCACCAATGCCTTCTTATCCGCCGCAGTCAAAGGCATCAATGCTTCCATCTGGAAGGAAGTTGTAATTCTGCTATCGGGCTGGCAGTTGGTCAAAAAGCGAACCACGCCTCCCGGTGCAACCTCATATAGCCCCCCCGGAGCCAAAGCACGGTTTTTGTCACCCACTTCAATTTTGAGATTTTTGAGCAACAGCAAGGGTTGAAGTCGCTCAATCGTTCTAAAAATCGATTGGGTTTGGTTAAAGTTGCCTTGAAACTGCACGTCGATCGTTTGCTGTTTGAGTTTGTTGTTGATCGCGGGACCTAACGAACCATCTGTAATCACCTGAGTCCCTTTAACATCGGGCGTGAATTTTCTCAGTTTGGCGGTTGCAACTAGAGGTCCCACTTTGTCCTCAAACTTTTGAGAGGTGACAAGATCGGAGTATTGATCGCGTACCCAAGATGGGCAACTGTTTAGCTTTGCTTTGGTTGCTGCCGTTCCATTCGTGTTATTTTTGTCGATCAATTGGTTGATGTCTAGCAATAACGTATTTAATGTCTTTTCGGTTGCAAACAATGCCAAAACCTGCTCACGCTGCTGATTCACCTGCGTAAGTTTTGTTTTTGCGTCTTGAATCTGCTGTTTAATCAATGCCTGATCTTTAAGCTGTTCGCTTTTCTCTTTAACTTTGGCATCTAGCGATTGATAAGCCTCCCAGGTTGGGCTGACAACGTAGTTCCAGAGCAAGCCAGCGCTCACGAGTCCGGCGGCTGCCAGTAAAATCCCTGAGATCACAGGCGTGAGCGTAATGCCAAAGATCACCGGATAGTTGGGACCGGGATCAAAATCTGAGTCTTGAGGAATGAAATCTCCACCTGCCGTCATGGTTTAATCACTCCCTTTTCTTTGAGGGCTTCAATGCGAGTCACAAGTCCAACGGCTCCTTTACGATCGAGTTCTCTAATTAGCTCAGAGGCGGGCACGTCGCTCAACGCAGTTTGCAGAGAAAACTTCACCCGCGGCGGAAGCTTAGGAGTCTCATAGTTGGCGCTTGAGCCACCCGACTTGGAGCCAGCAACATCTAAACTCTGCAACGTCTGAGCCTCTGTGAGTTCTGCGCTGACGAGCTTAGTTTGAACGCTCTGCAAGAAATTAGACTGCTGCAACGTCAACAGAAAGTCATTGACATCGCTAAACGAGTTTGCCACGCCTTCGATCAGCACTGTGCCCGACACGGGGGCAGGGACTTGACCAGGTGATGGCGCTGCGGCTGGCGTTTTGGCAGGGTCAACCTGCGTGATGCCCAAGATCTGCACGTTGGGCGGCAAGCGATCGCGAATATCCTGTACCATTGCTGACCAGGGTTTAATCTGGTTAAAAACCGTTGCCAGTGCCTGAGTTTCGTCAGTGCCTTGCTTGATTTGGTCGTTAACCGATGCCAGATCTTTCTTCTGAAGTTCAAGGTTGCCGAGTTGATTGTCTAAATCGGCTTGCTGTTGCGCCAGGTCGGTGTTTCTGACTTGCAGAAAGCCCCACAGCGCTAGGAGGGCAACCGGAAAAAAGACTCCAGCCGCCAAACCCCAATAGAGAGGGCGACGATCGTCTCCTGCAAATGTAGGAGTCTTGCGTCCGCCTCGTCGAGCGGCATCCGGCTTATACTCTGGTCGATCGTTGAGAAAATTAATATCTAAGCTATACATTTCACCATGCCTCCCGCAGTCCTAACCCCAACACGACCCCTAACCCTGGTCGAGCCGATAACGGAATCTCTTGAGGGGTCTCGATCGACAGTGCCGCCACCGGATCGACCGCATTGCAGGGCAAACTCAAGCGTTGCGTTAAGAACTCATCTAGCTGCCCAATCGAGGCACCCGGACCCGCTAACAGCAGTTGCGCCACTTCCAGGTTTTCGCCTTGATTGAGATAAAAATCAATCGATCGGCGCAGTTCATCCGATAGCTCACCCAAGACTCTGAGCATCGCTGCCGTTCCTGGATTGGTGCCCGGACTCATGCGTGGACTGCCCATCGTATCCATCGGGTTTGCGGGAATCGTCATCCCTTGCAGCAGATCGATGCTGCGAGACGGGGGCAGATTCATCGCACGAGATAAAGCACTTTGAATCTGAAAACTGCCGATCGGCACCGTGCGCGAAAATTGCGGCACGCCATCGACCGTGATCGAAATCTCGGTGCTTTCAAACTCGATATCGACCAACGCCACGGCTTCTTGAGGGGCAAATTGTCTCAACTGTTCGCGAATCGTGCGAATCAGAGAAAAGCTGCTAATCTCTAATACGTCAACCTGAAGACCAGCTTGTTGAAAGGTATTAATATAGGTGTCTGTAATTTCTTTGCGGGTTGCTACCAGCAAAACCTGGACTTTTTCGATGCCATCTTCGTCAATAAATAGACCGAGTTTTTGATAGTCAACGTCGGCTTCTTCACGAGGGAAAGGCAGATATAATCCGGCTTCCTGGTTTAACACCATCTCCCGCAGTTCTCGATCGTCAAGCTCTGCCGGAACAGGAATAATTCGAGTGACCGTATCGCGCCCACCTGGAACAGCAGTGGCAGCTTGCTTGACCTTAATTTTGTTGTCTGACAGCGCGGTTTGAATCAACTCAGACATAGCAGGAGGGTCAATAATTTGCCCTTCTTGAAATACGCCATCTGGCACGGGCACTGTGACATAGCTAGCCAGTCGAAACCCTGAACCTTGCTTGCGTAACTGAACAATATTGATCCGATCGGGGGCTAACTCTATGCCAACCCCTTTAGACTTTTTAGAAAAGAGACCTTTTAGACCGTTAACCACAGATTTGTTAGCCCACTAGGCGATAGTTTAGAACCGAGGTTGGGGGAAAGAATAACCGTAAAACGGTCGAATGCAAGAGCATAGTACACAATTTATGTCAGAATGACCCGTTTGATCACAAAGGTACAAACTATAAGGCTTTGTTCGAGGACATTTGCCGAAGACTCAGCGAATATTTTTGTTTGACGAGTTTAGACCACCCAGAATGATCGATCGATTCACTGAGCTAATCATCCGCGATCGCCTTGCCAACAAAGATTATTTTGACTGAGATAAAACTGTGTGATCTGCTAGTTATGCGGTGTAATCTGCAATCGATTCGCGGCTAAAAAGTCCTCCCCTTGAGACATGATCAGGAATGTATTTGTGAATAGTACACGCATTTTCTGAAAGTGACGATCGAAAAATAAAGTTTATGATATCCGCGCTAGAGAATTTGGAGACCGTGCCTCAAAGTTTGGCGATCGTTCATCTCAAAAACCTCGCGTTTCGATCGAGAAATTGATTCGCTGGTCCGTAAAATTCACCCATAAATACACAAAGTCCATGTCACAATTGCAACACGGACTTTTCATCTTTTATTTCTTTTCCTTTTCTCATCCCCCCGTACATTTTTGTGACCAATTAGGAATGACCGTTCTGGCATTAGACAGCGTTTCGAGACGAGTGCGATAAGTTCTAAGCTGCGATCGATACGTCTGATTTGCAGGGGCACTTTCTAACGCTCGATCAACGATGGCGATCGCACCCTGCCAATTTTGAGAACAGGTCGCTTGCAGCAGTTGAGCATCTAACCGTTGGGTGTTGGGGTTGCTCGCAAGTTGGCTAGAAATTGCTGTTCTGATAAATCCTGTCGGGGTGCCGTTGTCTCTCTGACTGGGTGTGTTTTGCGAAGGCTGTGGAGTTTGAGTGCCTCCCGGTTGCATAGTGCGAGGCGGCGTGTTGGGGGTCGTCGTTCGTGAATTTGGTTGCCGAATAATCACATCTGGAACCCCGTTTGGAGCCACGATCGTGCGAGTCGTGTCGGGCTGATTGGGCTGAGTCAAACTTGGAGAATTGATGCCAGAAGTGCCTGGGTTCGTGACTGGCTGAGAGCCGCTACCGTTCGAGCTTGGAGTGCTGATACCAGATGTCCCTGGATTGTTCACTGGCTGAGAGCCGTTACTGTCTAAGCTTGGGGTGCTGATACCAGATATGCCCGGATTATTTATTGGCTGAGAGCCGTTAACGGTTGGGTTGGGTTGACTCAAGCCCGGATTCGGAAAATTTCCCCCTGACACGCCTGGATTTGTCACAGGTTGATTGGTCGTGACTCCACTATTGCTGCTGGGCAACGCTGGGCTGCTGATTCCTGAGATTCCAGGATTCCTTACAGGCTGGTCTGCCCCAACTTGAGCAATCGCTCGATTGATCCCGATTCCAGACAATAGAGAGATTAAGGTTAGCGATCCGATCGTTCCAATGCGTGAAGTCCTGAGCATAATTCTTGCCCTCTTTAGTCATGTTTAGGGTAATCGTGGACGATCGAGCCGACCATCACCTCTGTTGAAGGGAGGAATGATTTCTCACTCCTGCGATCAGGTAGACTAAGCTACTCGATCGCCTTTGAAGTAGAGAAGATGCGTCAGATTAGAACCTGGAAAACGTTTGGACTGTTTGCCCTGCTGGGATGTGTGCTGAGTTGGTTAGTAAGCTGTGGCGGTGCGCCGTCGGGCAGCAATCAGACATCGGGCAAGCCAGAAGTAGAATTCTGGACAATGCAGCTTAAGCCGCAATACACCGATTATTTCAACCAACTGATCGCCAGTTTTGAGACGCAAAATCCAGGAGTTAAAATTCGCTGGGTGGATGTGCCCTGGGCAGAGATGGAACGCAAGATTCTGACGGCGGTGGCGGCAAAAAGTGCGCCCGATGTGGTGAATCTCAACCCCAATTTTGCGACTCAACTCGCAGAGCGAAACGCCTGGTTAGATCTCGATGCCAAGATTCCTGCTGAGGTGCGGCAGCAATATCTACCGAATATCTGGCAGTCCAGCACACTCAACGGCAAGAGTTTCGGGATTCCGTGGTATCTGACAACTAGAGTGGCGATTTACAATACTGAGTTGCTGAAGCAAGCGGGTGTGAGCAAGCCTCCTGCCACTTATGCAGAACTTGCCCAAGCCGCCAAACAAATTAAAGACAAGACGGGCAAATATGCGTTTTTTGCGACAGTAGTTCCTGAAGATTCGGGCGAGATTCTCGAATCGTTTGTGCAGATGGGGGTGCAGCTAGTCGATGGTCAAGGCAAAGCAGCATTTAATACGCCGCAGGGCAAAGCTGCTTTTCAATATTGGGTGGATATGTATAAAAGTGGACTGATGCCCAAAGAAGTGTTGACTGAAGGGCACCGCCACGCGATCGACCTCTATCAACAAGGACAAACCGCAATTTTGGCATCAGGAGCAGAGTTTTTGAAGACGATCGAGAAAAACGCACCGTCGATCGCTCAAGTCTCGGCATCGGCTCCGCAGATCACGGGCGACACAGGCAAAAAGAATGTTGCCGTGATGGATTTAGTGATTCCGAAAGACACCGATCAGCCGGATGCCGCGCTGAAGTTTGCGCTGTTTGTCACTAATAATGAAAATCAGTTTGCCTTTGCGAAAGCTGCCAATGTTTTACCTTCGACTATTCAGGCATCACAGGACAGTTATTTCACGGCGACTCCTGCCAATGCGAGTTCTGTAGACAAAGCCAGAATCATCAGTGCGAGTCAGCTTAAAAGTGCAGAAGTTTTGATTCCGGCGATGAAAAACGTCAAGGAGTTGCAGAAGGGAATTTATCTCAATCTGCAAGCGGCAATGCTAGGAAAAAAGACCGTTGATCAAGCGGTGAATGATGCGGCTCAAGAGTGGAACGGGCGATCGTAATTCCTGATACCCTGATGCATTCCCAGGTTCTATCGATCCATAATTATTTATGACCCCACTGATCGAACCCAACGGATATCACCCCCAGGCGATCGACCTATCCATTGAAAGTGATCGCTATCAGTTTCAGCTTTTGCGGCAAAAAACTCCGGGGGAGCGGTTTGCGATCGCTGCCCAAATGATTCGCTGGGCAAAAACAGTTTCGTTGCGCGGCATGAGGAAAGCGCGAGGCGATTTAGCACCTGAATATTTTGCTAAGTCAATTCTGCAAGAAAAATGGACTCCTCTACTAACTCCCATTGGAGACGCGGCGATGTGGATTCAAGACCCTGGTGAAATTGCACGAATCCTGCATTCTGTCTTTGAGTCGCTCAACATTTCCTACTACATCACCGGAGGCGTTTGCGCAATCGCCTATGGTGATCCTCGAACCACTCGCGATCTAGATGTCGTCGTGGAAGTTGAGCGATCAAACATCATGCCAATGGTTGACCAACTCGAATCGGCTGGATTTTACTGTCCCCCTGGCGCGGTTGAAGACATTCGATCAGGCAGAGCCAGAACGTTAAGCGTGACCCATCGGCAACTGATACTGAATGCTGACATTGTTCTCAACGATGACACTGCATTTGACCGCTCAAAAATGGCGCGACGCAGGCTTGAAGCGATCGGGTTAGATGAGTCTGAACGCTATTGGCTAGCTTCGCCTGAAGATCTCATTCTTGCCAAACTGCTCTGGCGACAGCAAAGCCAGTCAGAAAAACAATGGCGCGACGTTCTAGGAATCTTGAAGGTGCAGGGCGACGGACTAGAGTTTGCCTATCTCACTCAATGGGCGGAGCGTTTGGATTTGATTGAGCTGCTAGATCGAGCAATGAGAGCGGCAGGAATCTAGCGTGCGGTCTTCTCGAAGAAATCACCAATTAAATAGAGCGATCCGCACAGCACGATCGGGTCTAGCTCTGCTTGCTCGATCGCCATCTCCAACGCCGCAAACACAGTTTCGTAAACACAACAATCTGCTAAATCAGGACAAATTTGTTTCGCTAAAGTGGCTAACTCTTGAGGATTCGCAGAACTGTGACCGGGAACAGGA
>Ga0209512_1001640_pt1 | contig 26708 bp, 25 predicted proteins | sample frozenSSSSmetaG_FD_184142 | JGI IMG/M metagenome (GOLD analysis project Ga0209512, IMG submission 184142) | Glacier valley bacterial and archeal communities from Borup Fiord, Nunavut, Canada, to study Microbial Dark Matter (Phase II) -... | ecosystem: Environmental > Aquatic > Freshwater > Ice >...
CGTCTACCGCGCAGCCAGGCTGCTGCACACCGCGCTCGCGGGCACCGTGCTCGAGCGCTGCGACATCCGGGTCCCGAAATTCGCAACCGTTGACCTCAGAGGCGAGACCGTGCACGAGGTGGTGAGCCGCGGCAAACACATACTCACGCGGGTCGGTGACGTCACGCTGCACAGCCACCTCAAGATGGAGGGGGTCTGGCAGGTGTACCCACGGGGGGCTCGGTGGCGACGTCCCGAATTCCAGGCGCGCGCCATCCTGGCCAATGAGCGGTTCGAGGCCGTCGGTTTTGAGCTCGGCCTGTTCGAGGTCGTTCCCACGGCAGACGAGCAGTCTGTCGTGGGCTACCTCGGTCCCGACCTGTTGGGCGCGGACTGGGACGCCGAGCTCGCGCTCGCGAATCTGCGCCGCGACGCCCCACGAGAGATCGGCCTTGCGCTGCTCGACCAGCGCAACCTCGCGGGTCTCGGCAACGTCTATCGGGCCGAGCTCTGCTACCTGCGCGGTGTGCTCCCTACCCGGCCAGTCGGCGAGGTGGCCGACCTTGAGCGCACGGTCGCGCTCGCCAAGAAGCTCATCGAAGCAAATAAGGACCGCGCGGAGCGCACATTCACGGGAAAGCTCCGTGGCGACACAAACTGGGTCTACGGGAGGGCCGGACAACCCTGCCTCCGGTGCGGCACGCACGTGCGCTCCGGCCAGCTCGGCGACTCACCCCTGGCGCTTCGCTTGACGTACTGGTGCCCGAACTGCCAGACCTGAATCGCCGCGGAAGGCGAGTCGGCAGACTGTCGGCTTGAGCCCAGGCCCACGGCCTAGGGATTGATCCAGACTCCGTAGCCGACCCACAGGAGCGGGATCGTGATGAGCGTGATTCCTACGGCGATCCAGCCCATGATCTTGCTTGCGCGCCGCGGGGCGCGGATCGCCGCAATCGCGAAGGCGATCCCCGCGAGAAAAAACGCGGGAAAGAAGAGAAGTCCCGCCGAGGCGATCGCCCCGTAGAACCAGAACTCCGGGCCGTACCCGCTCAACGGGCCCGCCATGCGCGACTGAACCACGAGAGAGAGCACCACGAGCGTGAATACCCACGGCAGCGGCAGGGCCACGGCGACGAGCGCGAGGATCCCCCACCCGCGCCCGCGCGGGGCCGGCAGTGACGTGATGTTGGCCATGCGGCCCATGCTAGTCGCGCCGAACGAGTTGCCCTCGGCCGCAGGTGCGACTCCGGGCGCGCTAGTCGAGATGCCGTCGATACGCAGCAACGACGCGACCAAGGTACTCGGCGATGGCCGCCTGTTGCTCCTCGCTGAAACCGTCGAGGGCGGCATCCACTTCGGCGATCATGGGCCGTAAGATCCTCATTGCCCGATCGACGGATGCGGGGACCGGCGTCACGATCACCCCGCGGCGATCGGTGGGATGCTCCGATCGCGTCGCATGGCCGAGCGCCGTGAGTCGGTCGACCACCGCCGTCATCGCGGGCCGACTGAGGCCCAAGCGTCGCCCGAGTTCGGCCGGACCGAGAGGGCCGCTCACCATGAGGTGCTCCATCGCGGCAAGGTCGGTGGCGTTGACGTCGAGCTGGTGGCGCACGTGGGTCTCGAAGTCTTTGCTCGCCTCGGCCACTTCGCGCAGGGCCATCGAGGCAGCACGAGGCTGCGGCTGGCCGGCCGGCAGATCTGGCACCTCGATGTTTTGCATGCCACCCAGTTTAGCGCTAGTTTGTTTGACAGCTTAATAGTTCACTCATCGAATAAAGGGACCATGCGCCGTTTCACTCACTTCATCACCGGTCGTCGCACGTCGTGGATCGTGCTCGTCGGCGCCTTCCTCGTGGTCGGCGCAATCTTTGCGCTCGGCTCGGGCGAAAAGAGCAGCGCCTCGCCCGGTGTTGGCCTGCCTGATACAGCGGAGTCTGCGCGAGTCGCCGCCGCGCAGCAAGACATGCCGGGCGCCGACACGACCTCGGCGATCTTCGTCTACAGCCGCGATGGCGCCGTGCTGAGGGACACAGATCTCTCGGCAATCGCCACCGCCTCCACCTCGCTCGCCAAGGACTTCTCCAAGGACGCCTTCGTGCCCCCGGCAACGATTTCGGATGAAAAGAAGGCCGCACTCGTCGTGGTCCCCCTGGCCAAAGTCGCGGATGTCGCCGAACAGGCAACGCGCGCCGACAACATGCGCTCCGCGGCGAACGCCAACCTGCCGAGCGGCCTCACGGCTCGCCTCACCGGCCCCGAGGGGTTTGCCGTTGATGTCGCTGGTGTCTTCAAGGGCGCGGACTTCACTCTCTTGCTGACCACCGTAATTGTCGTGGCCGTGCTGCTCCTCATCACCTACCGCAGCCCCTGGCTATGGCTCGTCCCGCTCGTTGTCGTCGGTCTTGCCGATGGCATCGCATCAATCGTCGCAAGCCGCGTTGCAGCGCTCGCCGGCATCCCGCTCGATGCCTCGGTGACGGGCATCTTGTCTGTCCTAGTATTCGGTGCGGGGACGAACTATGCCCTCTTACTGATAGCCCGGTATCGAGACGAGCTTAGGCAGATTGAGAATCGGTACGAAGCAATGGACAAGGCGCTGCGCAGTGCCGGGCCCGCGATCATCGCGAGCGGTAGCACGGTAACCCTGTCGCTGCTGACGCTGTTGTTCGCCGAACTCACGGGAAACCGCGCGCTCGGCATCGCGTGTGCGACAGGTGTCGTGATCGCGATGATCTTCGCACTCATCGTGCTTCCCGCGGCTCTCGTCCTGTTTGGGCGCGGACTGTTCTGGCCATACGTCCCGCGGTTCGGCACCGAAGGTAGTGCCGAAAAGGGTGTCTGGCACAGCCTTGGCGTCGTCGTCTCGAAGCGCCCGGTGGTCGTGGCGATCATCGGCGCCCTGATTCTCGGCGGACTCGCGGTCGGCGGGGTGCCCCAGATCAAGATCGGACTCTCGCAAACCGAACGCTTCACGGCCGTGCCTGAAGCCGTCGTCGGGCAGAACATCATCGCCGACGCGTTCGCAGCCGGCAGCGGTTCACCCGCCATCGTGATCACCAACTCAGCACAAGCCGACAAAGTCGCGAAAGCCGCGGCGGGTGTCAGCGGTGTGACTTCGGCGAAGGTCGGTCAAACAAACGGCACCATCACGCAAGTCAATGTCGTGTTGGACGCCGCGGCGGAGACCCCTGAGTCGTTCGTGATCGTCGACAACCTGCGCACAGCGGTGCACGCCGTGCCCAATGCCGACGCAATCGTGGGCGGGCTCGACGCCCAGTCCCAAGAGGTGCAGCGCACCCAGATGAGGGACCAAGACCTCGTGATCCCTCTCATTCTGGCGCTCGTCTTCCTCGTGCTCGTGCTCCTGCTGCGATCGCTCGTCGCGCCCGTGCTGCTGCTGGCGACCGTGTTGGCCAGCTTCTTCGCAAGCCTCGGGGCAAGTTGGTTGCTCTTCGTTTCGGTGTTCAAGTTTCCCGCCATTGACACCAACGTTGTGCTGTTCAGCTTTCTGTTCCTTGTGGCCCTCGGAGTCGACTACAACATCTTCCTCGTTACTCGAGCGCGTGAGGAGACCGTCACGCACGGCACGAAGAACGGCATGATCCGGGCACTGTCGTCGACGGGCGGAGTGATCACGAGCGCGGGCATCCTGCTTGCCGCGGTGTTCGCGGTGCTCGGGGTGCTTCCCCTCATCACGCTCACCCAGATCGGGATTATCGTGTGCATCGGTGTGCTGCTCGACACGCTGCTCGTGCGCACGGTCATCGTCCCATCACTCGCCTTCATCACGGGCGAGCGATTCTGGCTACCAAGCAAGGTCTTCACGTCGGAACTCGCGCCGAAGGCCTGACCTTCCCGTACCGCCGACGGCCCTTTCCCTACCGGGTGGGGGCCGTTGTCGTTCGCCGTGCCGTGCGAGCCCGCACCCGGCGGAAGTGCGGTGATGGCGCGGTAAACCGGGATGCCCGGCGCGCGAGCCGGTGCGTGTACCCGCGCTTGCGCACCACCGTGACCCCTGCGCGTTGAGCGGGCCTGGAGAAGAACCACAGCTTCACGAGCTCGACAAGCACGAGGTAAAGCGCGATCATCCCGACGAGCGCGAGGAAGAACGGCACGGGCAGCGGCGTGAACCCGAGCACCCCCGACACGGGGGAGAACGGCAACCAGATGCCGATCGCAACCACGCCGAGCGACGCCAGGGCGAGCCCCAGCGAGGGCCGACTGCGCATGAACGGCACGCGTCGCGTTCTGATCGCGAAGATGATGAGTGTCTGAGTCGCGATCGACTCGATGAACCAGCCGGCCTGAAACTCGCCCTCGGCGGCGTGGAACACGAAGATCATGAGCGCGAACGTCGCAAAGTCGAAGATCGAGCTGATCGGCCCGAACAGGAACATGAACCGGCGGATGTAGCCGATGTCCCAGTGCGACGGCGCCCTGAGTTGTTCGGGGTCGACGCGGTCGCCCGGAATCGCGAGTTGGCCGGCGTCGTAGAGCAGGTTGTTGAGCAGGATTTGCCCGGGCAGCATCGGCAGGAACGGCAGAACGACGCTCGCGATCGCGGCGCTCGCCATGTTCCCGAAGTTGCTCGAGGTGCCCATCAGCACGTACTTGATCGTGTTCGCGAAGATGCGTCGACCCTCCATGACGCCGTCGGCGAGCACGCCTAGGTCCTTGTCGAGCAGCAGGACGTCCGCGGCATCCTTCGCGACGTCGGCCGCGGACTCGACCGAGATCCCGACGTCGGCGTGGTGCAGCGCGAGGGCGTCGTTGACCCCGTCGCCCAGGAAGGCGACCGAGCGGCCGCTCTGACGCAACAGACGGATGATCCGGGCCTTCTGCTCGGGAGACACGCGCGCGAAGATGGTCGCTTTTCGCACGGCTATCGCGAGCTCGTCGTCGCCGAGTGTATCGACGTCGGCACCGATGAGCGTGCCGCCCGATGCCATCCCGAGTTCGGCGAGCACCTTCTCGGCGACTTTCGCGTTGTCCCCGGTCGCGATCTTGACGGTGATCCCGAGCGCAGTGAGTTGGGCGAGCGAATTCTTCGCGTCGAGCTTGGGGCGGTCGAGGAAGACGAGGAATCCGATGAGGGTGAGCTCCGCTTCATCCTGCGTCTCGACTTCGGTGAGGCCGGACGCCTCGCGAGTGGCGACGGCAACGACACGCGACCCCGCCGCGTACTGCTCGTCGAGCGCCGCTTGTGCCCCGGCGGGAATGGCCAGGCAGCGAGCCATGACCTCCTCGGCCGATCCCTTCGTGATGATCTCGCGGCCGGTTGGTCCGTCGACGAGCACGCTGGTCATCCGTCGGTCGTGGTCGAACGGAAGCACATCGATCCGGTGAAAAGGCGACCGCACCGTGGTTGCGGCCTCGGGTGACTCCCAGAGCGCGGTGTCGAGCGGGTTGAGTCCGATGGTCGACACCGTCGACTGATCGAGATCGGCTTCGGTCGCGAGTAGCCCGAGAAGGTACAGGTCGCCGCCAGCGGTCGAGCCGTCGACCGGGATCGCTTCGGTGAAGCTGATGCGCCCCTCGGTTAGTGTGCCGGTCTTGTCCGTGACGAGCATGTCGACGTCGCCGAGGTCTTCGATGCAGACCAGTCGTTTGACAAGTACACGCTTTCGAGCGAGCGCACGCGACCCGGTCGCAAGACTCGCGCTCACGACGGCGGGCAGCAGTTGCGGGGTGATTCCCACGGCGATCGCGAGCGAAAACAGGAGCGCATCGAGAACAGGCCTGTGCAAAATGATGTTGGCGATGAAGATGAGCGTCGTGAGTCCGACCGCGACCTGCAGAAGCAACACCGAGAACCGGCCGAGCCCGCGCTGGAAGTCGGTTTGCGGTTGCGTTGTGTCGAGTCCGAGCGCGATTCGACCGAACTCAGCTTCCCCGGCGGTGGCGATCACAACACCAGTCGCGCTTCCGGTCTGCACGAGCGTGCCCATGAGGGCACACGAGGTCAGGTCGCCGATGCCCGGCGCCGCGGGGGTTGGTGTCGGGTTCTTGGACACGGGCAGCGATTCCCCCGTGAGGATCGACTCGTCGCAGGTGAGGTCTGAGGCCGTGAGCAATCGGATGTCGGCGGGCACGACTGTGCCTATCGTCAGCTGCACGACATCGCCGGGCACGAGCACCGTGACATCCGTCTGAATGGGACTTCCGTCGCGGAAAGCCACGACCGAATGCCGCACGAGATCGTGCAGCGCGTCAGCTGCGCGCTCGGCGCGGAACTCGTTGATGAAGCCCAAGCCCACGCTCACGACGAGGATCACGGCGATGATGATCGCGTTCGTTGCCTCCCCGAGAAACACCGATACGCCCGCCGTCACGAAGAGGAGGATCAGGATCGGGCTCTTCAACTGTCTGCCGAGCGTCACCCACCCCCGCGCGCGATGATGACGGATCGCGTTGGGTCCGACCTCGGCGAGCCGCGTGCGTGCCTCGGCCCCGGTGAGGCCCGTTGCCGAGGCCTCGACACTCTCGAGCGCGTCGGCCACGGAACGGGATGCGGCGAGCCGGATGGGCGCGAGCGCGATAGAGTTCACCACGCTACGAGTGTGGCCCTGCTCGCTAGGCAGCGGCAGTGCCATTCGTCCCGCGTCGATGGGTGAACGCGATCACGATCCCCAACCCGGCGGCACCGCCGACGAACTGGGCCGCGAGATATCCGGGCGCCGAGCCCGGAGCTATCCCGGCGAAGCTATCGGTGAACATGCGACCGATCGTGATGGCCGGGTTGGCGAAGCTCGCCGAGCTAGTGAAGAAATACGCCGAGCCGATGTACGCGCCGACGGCGAGCGGGATGTAGCCGGCACGAGGAGTGTTTGCGAGCAGGAAGATCACGAGAATGAGCCCAGCCGTGGCCACGACCTCGCCCAGGAAGTGGGCAGGCGTGAGGCGATCCGTGGTGCTCCAGCTCACAGCCGGCGCGGCGAACATGAGGTTCGCGAGGATCGCGCCGCCGATGCATCCGAGGATCTGGGCCGGAATGTACGCCGCGATCTGGGTCCACGACCGACTACCGATCACTCCGTCGACGAGACTCACGACCGGGTTAAAGTGCGCCCCGCTGATTGAAGCGAAGACCAAGATCAGTATGGCGAGACCCAGGGCGGTGGCGAACGCATTCTCGAACAACTGCAGCCCGACATCTCCGGGCGACAGCCGCTGAGCCGCGATCCCGGAGCCCACGACGATTGCCGTGAGAAGCGCGCTGCCCAGGAACTCGGCGGCCAGGCGACGCGTCACGCGGTCACGAGTAGTCGAGCCAACGAATCGAGGGCACCGGGAACGAGCGCGTAGTATGCCCACGTGCCGCGCTTCGAGCGCGTGAGGAAGCCGGCCTCGGTGAGCACCTTCAGGTGGTGGGAGACGGTCGGCTGGCCGACGCTCAGTTCGTCGGTGAGGTCGCACACGCAGGCCTCTTGCCCTTGGGATGCCGCGACGAGCGAGATGAGCCGCAACCGCGCCGGGTCAGCGAGGGCTTTGAGCGAGCGAGCGAGATCGTCGGCCTGTTGGGCCGAGAGCGGCTCGCGCGTGAGCGGAGCACAGCACGCGGCCGCACCGGTGACCGCGAGCGGAAGAAGCGCTGCCGTTGTCATGCTTCGACGATACCAAATATTGACATCCATCGATATGTAGTGTGTTCTTATATCGACAGTTATCGATGAAAGGAGTTGCCATGGAGAACGACACCGCCTGCGAGCTTGAGCTCGCTGCCACCGGATCGTGCACGCCGGGAGGCTGCTGCTGAGCAGGTTGCTCGCAAGCTCTTGACGAGCGAGTTTACCTCAGCCATTATTGACTCAATGTCTACTGAGGTAAATCCCGAGCTTCTTCGCAGAGCGGCGATGCACGCCGCCCTCGCGGATCCCGCGCGGCTCGGAATCGTTGATTCACTCGCGCGAGGCGATAAGTCGCCGTCCGAGCTCCAAGCAGAGTTCACGATCGGCTCGAACCTGCTCGCTCACCACCTCAAGGTTCTCGAGTCGGCGCACATTGTTTCGCGCCTTCGCTCGCAAGGCGACCACCGTCGAAGCTACGCGCGGCTTACGACGACCGGAATGGCGGTCGCGCAACCCCCGGCGCCCACCGAGGCCCACCGTGTGGTCTTCGTGTGCACGGCCAACTCCGCGCGCTCACAGTTGGCGGCAGCCCTGTGGATGCTGCGCAGCGACGTTCCCGCGGCTTCGGCCGGCACTCATCCCGCAGCTCGCATCGACCCGGTCGCGCGGGCAGTCGCCACTCGGCACAACCTCGGGCTACGCGACCTCGCGCCGCGCTCGCTCGCCGACGTGCTCACCGACGACGACTTTGTCATCACCGTGTGCGACGCGGCTCACGAAAAGCTCGATGCCCGCGATGCCCTGCACTGGTCGGTGCCCGATCCGGTACTCGTGGGCACCGCGACCGCGTTCGATGCCGCATACGACGAGCTGTCCGCGCGCATCAGCGCGCTCGCACCGTTCATGACCGCGGCGTGACGACGTACATCAACCCCATCCAAGGAGAGACCATGACCGACAAGACGATTGATGCCGCGACCCACCACAAGCCCATCGTGCTCTTCGTGTGCATTCACAATGCGGGACGCTCGCAAATGGCCGCCGGCTACATGCGTGCCCTGTCGGGTGGCGCGGTTGAGGTGCTCTCGGGAGGATCTGAGCCGGGCGATCAGATCAACCCGATGGCAATCCAGGCGATGGCCGAGGAGGGCATCGACATCTCACGGGCCGTGCCGCAACTCATGACTACCGAGCAGGTTCGGGAGTCGGATGCCGTGATCACGATGGGCTGCGGCGACGTGTGCCCCGTGTTCCCCGGCAAGCGCTACCACGACTGGGAGCTCACCGACCCCAAGGGCAAGAGCATCGACGAGGTGCGGCCGATCCGTGACGACATTAAGGCGCGCGTCGAACGGCTCCTCGCCGAGTTGCTGCCGCCGAGCGCCTAGCTGCTGCCCACGCCGCGCTAGCGGCCGGCGTCCCGCTAGCGTCGACGCATGCCAGAGACCCCCGCAGCAACCCTCCCCATCGGTACCGTTGTCGACTCCGGCGATGCGGCCGAGCTCACCGCGGCGCGCTTCAATCGCCACACTTTCTGGTGCGGGCAGAGCCGATCGGGCAAGACCTATGCGCTGGGGGTGGTGCTCGAGCAATTGCTCGCAACCACGAGCCTGCCCATGGTCATCTTCGATCCCAACAGCGACTTCGTGCGGCTCGGCGAGTGCGGCCGGAGGCCGAGGGCACGGCCGCGGGCGATGCACTCGCGCGTCGCGACATCCGCGTGTTGCGGCCGGGCGTCGACGCCGCCGACCCTCTGCGGGTCCGCTTCACGGCGCTCTCGATTGAGACCAAGGCAGCGAGGTTCCGGCTCGACTCGCTCAACGAGCGCGCCGAATACAACAGCTTCCTGCGCATCGACGACCAACTCGCGCTGGAGAGCGAGCGCGGCATTCTCGAACAGTTGCAGAGCTCATCTGATCCGGTGCTTCACGCGCTCGCCGAGCGCATCGAGAACCTCGGGATACTCGATTGGGCGCTGTGGACGCGTGATAGGCAGGCGGCCACCGAGATCGTCGAGACTCGACCGGATGCCACCGTGCTCGACCTCGGCGGATTCCCCCACTCAGACGAGCCGCTCGTCGTCGCGCGGTTCGCGAGCAGCTCATCCGGATCGCAGCGGAGGGGCGCAAATATGGACTGTGGCTCCTGCTCTCCACGCAACGACCATCCAAGGCGCCCCAGGGGATCATCTCGCAGTGCGACAACCTCGCGCTCATAAAGATGAGCTCCCCGCTCGATCTCGCGGGACTCGGCTCGATCTTCGGGTTTGCGCCACAAGCCCTCGTTGAACAACCCCCGTTGTTTTCGCAGGGTAAAGCGCTGTTCGCGGGCGGATTCATCCCGACGCCCACGGTCGTTCAGATAGGCGCGCGCGTCACTTTTGAGGGCGGGAAAGACGTCGGGGTGCCGCTGCGCTGAGGCTCCCGGATTTGCCGAATTGCCCGGCGAGAGCGAGTGCCGCGATCACGAGCCCCATGATGATCCAGGTCACCCAGCCGAGTGGGCTGAGGGCGGGTGAACTGACCGGTGTGCCGGCCACCGAGACGAGCAGGAGAAACCCGCCTGCCGCGTTGAACGCCGCGTGCGCAAAGACGGAGGGCCAGATCGACCCGGTGCGCAACCTTAGCCATCCGACGAGGATCCCGTAGAGCACGCATCCGCCAACCATGAGGGCCACACCCAGGAGGTTGGGCTCGCCGAAGTTGTAGCCGAGCAGGATCACGGGGCTGTGCCACAGGCCCCAGACTGCGCCCGAGATCACCAGCGCCGGCCACGTGCCGAGCGGCCGCAGGCTCGGCAGCAGCCAGCCGCGCCACCCGAGCTCCTCGCCAATCGTGAAGAGGGCGTTGATGAGGGCGCCCGCGGGGATCGAGACGAGTTGCAGAACCGCAAGAAGCTGAATCGGAATGGGCAGCGGTTTGCTGCTCAGCGATGCGATCTGCGCTGCGAAACCGGAGAAGTTCACGAGGTCGAGTGTGGCGAGCCCAAGGGCTACGACAAGCAACGCGCCCGCAACGACGATCGCGATGCTCCCGAAGACGGCGGCCACGATCATCCAGATGGTGCGCTTGAGCGGTCGCAACGGCCAGAGTCCGAGGTACCGCGGGATGGATGCCGGCCGGGGTCGCTGCACGAAGAAGACCACGAGCAATGCCGCCACCGCTGGGGTGAACATCATGACAACGAGCAGGATGCTCGCCAGCGGGCTAGCTAGTCCACCGCTGAACCACAAGGGAAGGGTCACGAGCCACGCGAGCCCGAAGGCGACGACAACAAATATAGTCACGGCCACCCATGGGACATGGACGGGATAGACATCATCGGCCGATGCGTCGGCGACCGTTCGCTCGCTCTCCATGAATCGAGTATGGAGTGAATCGCACTCGCCTAGTTATCTCCGGCTCCAACCGCGCGGGGCCTGACGAGCGCTTTCGCTCGAGCTAACCCCTCCATGGGCGCGGCGCGCACCTCCTTTGTCGAGACGATCACATTGTCACGGTCCAGTTCGTCGATCACTTTCGTGACCTCAAGTTGGGCGAGGAGTTTCGCGCCCACGCCCGTGATCAGGCCGAGTCGGAGGTCACGACGACGGGATCTGGAGCCGCAATCACCTTCGCTTCCGGCTCGCGCCCCGGCAGATAGACCGAGGCCTCGGGCTCGGGGTGCCGCCGGGACTGGATGATGATTAGTGCAACACCGAGCGCGACCGCGACGAGTGACGCCCAGATGTTCGCCGGGATCCCCAGGAACGCATCGCTCGTCGGGTCGATCCGTATCGCCTCAAGCCAACTGCGCCCCAGTCCGTACCAGATCAGGTACACGCCGAATGCGCGACCCCACCGAAGCGGAAGGCGTCGTTCAAGAACAAGGATGATCACCACCCCGACCAGGTTCCAGATGATCTCGTAGAGGAACAGCGGGTGGAACAGCGTGCCTGCGGGAAGATTCTTGGGAAACATCACATCGGTGGGCAGAATCTGGAGGCCCCACGGCAGAGTCGTCGGCAGGCCGAACAATTCGTGGTTGAAGTAGTTGCCGAAGCGACCGAGTGACTGCGCGATGAGCATCGCGGGCGCGAGGGCATCCGCGAACGACCAGAATCGCACCCCGGCGCGACGAGATCCGATGTAGGCGCCCACAGCACCACCGAGCAAGGAGCCGTAGAGCGCGTTTCCGCCGTCCCAGATCGCGAACACCTGCCACAGGTTGGCGCCGGGGTAGAAATAGTCACCGGTGTGGGTGAGCACGTGATAGAAGCGTGCACCAACGATCCCCAGGGGCACAGCCCAGAAGATGATGTCTAGCACGACGCCCTGAGGAGCCCCGCGCTGCGACATCCGCCGCTGGGTGAAGAGCACCGCGACGATGATCCCCGCGAGAATGCACAGAGCGTAGGTGTGGATCGTCAGTGGGCCTAGGTGGAACTGCGCCCACGACGGATCCGGGCTGGGAATGCTCGTAACGCGCATGACGTCAATTTTGGACCGCGATTTCGCGCGGCACTGGCCCGGCCGCAACTCTCACGGCAGCTTTTCAGGTGCCCACCGGGTTAGCTTCGCGAGAAGAGCTTGCCGAAGAACCCACCCGAAGTGGACTCCTGCTTGTCGTGACCGGGGCACCGCTGCGAGTTCGGCACCTTGCGCATGACTTGATCGACATGCTCGCCGCAGCCAGCCCAAGTCGTCTTCCCACAGGTTCGGCAGGTTACCGCGTGGCACATGTTTCGTCCCCTTCAGCAATTTGTCTCGATGATTATACCCTAGGGGGTATATTGTACCCATGGATGAAGCACGGAAAGTGATCATTGTCGGTGGCGTCGCGGGTGGGATGTCTGCTGCGACGCGACTGCGGCGATTGGATGAGACGGCCGAGATCATCGTCTTCGAACGCGGCCCCGATGTGTCGTTCGCTAACTGTGGGCTTCCCTATTACGTCGGCGGTGTCATTGCCGACCGCGACTCCCTGCTGTTGCAGACCCCAGAGTCCCTCGCCAGCCGGTTCCGACTGGATGTGCGGACGCGTCACGACGTGATCGCGATCGACGCCGCACGCCACACGGTTGTCGTTCACGATCTCGTCGCCGGCTCGAGCTCCGAGTTCGCCTACGACCAGCTGATTCTGGCGGGTGGCGCAACCATGGCGCGCGACTTCGAGCACTCGAGCATTCCGACCTTCACCATGAGATCGGTCGATGACGTTGACCACATCACTGCGACACTCGCGCATCTCGAGCGCGAAGCCTCGGCCGTTGTGATCGGGGGCGGGTTCATCGGAGTTGAAGCCGTCGAGAATCTTGCCCGGCGCGGCATCCGGGTCACTCTGGCGCAGCGCGGGAGCCATGTGCTTTCGCCGCTCGACCCGGAACTTGCGGTACTCGTACACGAGCGACTCGTGGCCGAAGGCATCGACGTGCGGCTGGGGACAACCGTCGACGGTTCGCACCACGAATTCGTCGATCTCAGCGACGGGACCGAAGTGCGGGCCGATCTGATCATCGACGCGAGCGGAGTGCACCCCGACAGCGGTCTCGCGCGTGCCGCGGGCCTCAGAATCGGCTCATCGGGCGGGATCTGGGTCGACGCCACGCAGCGCACGAGCGATCCCGCGATCTATGCGGTGGGCGACGGTACCGAGAAGACTGATGCCGTGGACGGCAGCGGCGTTCTCGTCACGATGGCGGGGCTCGCAAACCGGCACGGCCGCGCGGCGGCCGATGCGATCGCGGGGATCCCCTACGACGCCCCACCCACTCTCGGAACGGCCATCGTCGGGCTCTTCGGGTTGACGATCGCGATGGTGGGCTGGAGCGAGAAGCGACTCGTCGCCGCGGGGCGCGCGCACCGCATCATCCACACCCACCCTGGATCGCACGCGAGCTACTACCCGGGCGCCGAAACCATGCACATCAAGCTTCTCGTCGATCCCTCGACAGACGCGATTCTGGGCGCACAGATCATCGGCGGCGAGGGCGTCGACAAGCGCATCGACGTGCTCGCGACCGCGATGTCTGCGGGAATCACGGCATCCGGACTCTCGCGGCTCGAGTTGGCGTATGCACCGCAGTACGCCTCGGCGAAGGATCCGATCAACCAGCTCGGCTACGTGGCCGACAATCTCGCCACCGGGGCGATGGCATCCATTCAATGGCACGAGCTCGAGGATGCCCGGGCCGCTGGCGCCGTCCTCGTCGACGTGCGCGGCCGTGCCGAGCACGCCGCGGGCAGCATCCCCAACTCGATCAACATCCCGCTCGATGAGTTGCGTGATCGCGCGTGGGAGCTGGCCGACGCTCCAATCGTCGTGCACTGCCAAGTGGGGCAACGTGGCCACACCGCGGCGCGGATTCTCGCGCAACTCGGTCGCTCGGTGGAAAACCTCGACGGCGGATACCTCACCTGGCACGCTGGCATCGCGAGCCGCAGCACCATCCGTCAGGCCGTCACGCGATGAGCGCCTGTGTGTCACCGAACCCAAGGAGCATCGAATGACCACGCCCGGCTCGCCCCGCTTGACCGAGGAATCCCTCGCCGAGCAGAAGAAGATCCTCAATCGGCTTCGCCGAGCACAAGGGCAACTCGCCGCGGTTATCACCGCCGTCGAGGCCGGCTCCGACTGCCGGGCTGTCGTGACCCAGCTCGCCGCGGTGTCGAGCGCGCTCGACAAAGCGGGCTTCACGATCGTCTCCGGTGCGATGCGCACGTGCATCTCGGGTGACGAGGAGAATTCGCTGACGGTGGAGGAACTCGAGAAGCTTTTCCTCACCCTCGCCTGAGTGGACCTAGGCTCGCCCGACGGGACCGGGTCTCGCGTGTCGGACCGGGTCTCGCGTGTCGGGCGCGCTCTTCAGAGCTGACCCCGCGAAAGCTACGCTCACTGACAGGGCGCGGAAATTTTCTTCCGCGCTATGAATCGGAGGGCGTGATGGCACAGGTAGCGACCACAAACAAGCTGACCACCAAGACGAGCGCTGCGCAGTTATGGCCAAACATCGTGCCGCGCAGACTGCTCGCGACGCGAGAGTCGGGCTCGCTGCATCCCAGCGTCCTTGCTGAAGCGGAGCATCGGGCCGCGAGCATCCAGCTGCGGATAGCCGATGCCATCACGGCCTTTGCGGGTTCGATGAAGTTCGTCTACCTGCATATCGTTGTCTTCGCCGCCTGGATGCTCTTCTTTGAGAAGAACCCTTGGCCAACCCTGACGCTCATCGTGTCCCTCGAGGCGATCTTCCTGTCGACGTTCGTGATGATCGGTCAAAACCGGCAGGCGTCATTCCAGCAAGCGAAAGCGGACCACGACTACGCGATCTCAGACCACTTGCTCCACGAGAACACCGACCTCACGCGGGCGATTCACAGGCTTACCCAGGAGATTCACGAGCGCGTACTCGCCGAGGTGACGGCCGCCATCGCGGCACAGCAGAAGAAGGCCGCGCATCCGAAGTGAAGTGACAGCGTCAGGCGACTAAGTTGGTCGTACTGCCAGCGAAGCGAGGCCCAATGACGTTGCCATTCAGTGCCACCCGTCCGGTGGAGTACGCCCCCATTCCGCGCCCCGTCCGGTCGCGTCGCGCGGCGGGTGCTGCGCTACCGCCAGGCCCTAAGGCGCTCCCGGGCGCGCTCACGGCCCGCTTCCTCAAAGACACTCCGGCTTTCCTCCACAACCTCTTGCTCGAGTACGGAGAGACGTCGTCGTTCTTCATCAACGGGCAGCTCTTCTACGCCTTCTTCTCGCCCGATGGTGTCGTCGACGTCACCGTCAAACACCAGCACTCGTTCATCAAGGGCGTTGGATTCGAGCGGATGGCCAAAGTGCTTGGGACTGGGCTGCTCACCAACGAGGAGCCGATCCACCTTCGCCATCGCCGGATGATGCAGCCGCCGTTCCACCACAGCCAGCTCGACGAGTATGCCGCCACGATGCAGCGAATCACCCGCGAGTACATCTCCGGATGGGCGATCGGAGACGAGGTAAGCGCCAACGAGGAGCTCATGCGGCTCACGTTCCAGATCGTGGCGCAGTTGCTCTTCGGCACCGAGATCGACCGCTACGCCGAGGGCGTGCAGCACCACATGGGAATTGCGATCGATCGGATCGAGCGCACCATGCTGCCGGGCATGAACCTGCTTGACGGTTCCCCCATGCCGTACTTCGCGAGCTTCAAGAAGTCGGCGGACTACCTCGCGACGGTCGCGGACGACATCATCGCGCGCCGTGTCGCATCGGCCCAGGCCGGCGGCGCGCTCGGCAACGACCTGCTCGGACTGCTTCTCGCCGCACGAGATGCCGACGACGGTTCGGCGATGAGCCACGACGAGGTGCGCGACGAGACCCTCACACTGATCCTCAGCGGCCACGAGACGACGGCAAACGTCTTGACCTGGGCGATGTGCTACCTGCGCGATCGCGACGACCTATGGGAGTCGCTGCGCGCCGAGGCCGAAGAGTATTTACCCGAGGGCAGCGAGCCCGAGCTGCGCCGGGTGCTCTCCGCCCCCGTCGCTCGCGCGGTCGTCAACGAGGCGCTGCGGCTCGCCCCGCCGGTGTGGGTCGCCCCGCGCCGGGCGATCGAGGATGTCGTGGTAGACGGCGTCGCGGTGCCTCGCGGCGCCCATGTGCTCGTGTCCCAGTTTGTGAGTCACCGAAACGAGCGGTTCTTCCCCGAGCCGGAGGAATTCCGCCCCGAGCGGTGGGCGGGCGGGTTTGAGGCGACCCTTCCTCGGGGAGCCTATTTCCCCTTCGGGGCGGGGACCCGCAAGTGCTTGGGAGACCAGTTCGCGCTTCTCGAGGCGCACATCATCCTGATGGAATTCGCTCGATCGTCGAGGCCACGACCCGTCGCGACGGGAATCCCGCGGGCCGAGCCGCGCGCGACCTATCGGCCGTCCGGAGGGGTTCCCGCGACAATCGTGGGCGCCCACCCTTGGTAGCAGCACAGTTCAGAAAGGAGTCTTCGTGTCATTTCAGGCGTATCTCGACGCGATCGAGGACAAGACGGGACTCACGCCGCGTCAACTCATCGCGATCGCTCACGACAGGGGACTAGACCAGCCGGGGGTCACGGCACGCGAGATCCTTTCGTGGCTGAACGATGACTACGAGTTGGGGCGCGGGCACGGCATGGCGCTCGTGACGGTGATTCAGAAGGGGCAGACCATTAGCGACAAGTTCGTGGATACCGACAGCGTGCACCGCGACGAGTCGACAGAACTGTGGCTCGACGGTAAGGCGACCAAGCCCACGAGCTGAGTCCGGGAACGGCCGATTTCGAGCCGCCTTAGGCTGAACTCATGCGATTCGGAATCTTCATACCCCAGGGCTGGCGTCACGACCTCGTCGACATCGAGCCGAAGGACCACTGGGCGACCATGAAGTCGCTCGCACAGGCGGCGGATGCGGGGCCTTGGGAATCGCTGTGGGTGTACGACCACTTTCACACCGTGCCGGTGCCGACCGACGAGGCGACCCACGAGGCGTGGACGCTCATGTCGGCGTTCGCGGCATCCACGACCCGCATTCGGCTCGGGCAGATGTGCACCTGCATGAGCTACCGCAACCCCGCTTACCTCGCGAAGATCGCCGCGACGGTCGACATCATCTCGGGTGGTCGCACCGAGATGGGCATCGGCGGGGGCTGGTACGAGCACGAATGGCGTGCGTACGGCTACGGCTTCCCCGAGGTGAAGGAGCGGTTGGGCCGCCTCCGCGAGGGCGTCGAGATCATGCGTCAAGCCTGGACCACGGGATCAGCCACTCTCAACGGCACCTACTACCAGGTTGACGGCGCGATCGTTCGTCCGCTGCCGCTGCAGGAAGGCGGCATCCCGATCTGGGTCGCCGGTGGAGGCGAGAAGGTCACCCTGCGCATCGCCGCGCAGTACGCCCAGTACACAAACTTCGCGGGAACCGCGGTCGACTTCGAGGCCAAGAGCGCACTGCTCAAAGGCCACTGCGACGACCTCGGCACCGACTACGGTGCGATCACGCGCTCGGCCAACTACAACACCGTCATCGGTGCCACGGAAGCGGAGGTACAGGACCGCATCAAGGCCCTCGTCGCCCGCCTCACGCCCTACATCGGCGCCGACCGGGCCGAAGCCTTCCGCGCTCAGATGTTGGGGTCAGATTCCCTTGCCGTCGGCACCCCGGAGCAAGTCGTCGAGCGGCTCACCGACATGAAGAAACGCGGCATGACCTACGCGATCCACAACTTCCCGGAGTCGGCATACGACCGCAGTGGCGTCGAACTGTTCGAGCGCGAGGTCATCCCCGCGCTGGGTTGAGTCACCCCGTCACGAGCTAATTCGTATTTGGGCTTCCGGGCGGGTGACGAGGACGCAGCCGAGCAGGATCAGGGCGAATCCCGCGATAGCCCAGATCGTGACCTGCTCGTGCAGCACGAGCGCACCGGCGACGAGGGCGACGGCCGGGTTAACGTACGTGACCGCCGTCATTCTGATCGGCCCGATCTCGGCGATGAGAGCGAACATCATGATGAAGGCGATGGCGCTGCAGACGACCGCGAGTACGAACACGGAGACAACCGTGGGCACCGAGGGAACTGCATTCGGCCATCCTCCGGTGATCGCGACAACCGGCAGAGCGATTAGGGCACTTACGGCTAGGGCCACTGCGATGACGCCGACGCCCGGGAGGTCAGACATCCAGCGAGCGAGGATCGCGGGGCCCAAGGCGTAGCCGATCACGACGACGACGAGCTTGGCCACGCTGCCGAGGTCGGAGCCTTCAATCTCGAGGCCGACGATGGCGGCTACCCCGAGCATCCCGAGCACCATGCCGATCGCGTTGATGGACGTGATCCGGTCGCGGCTCCCAAAAGCAAGTGCGACAACAACCGCGACGAGCGGGATCGCCGACAACAGCAGTCCCGCCGTTGAGCTCGGAATCCGCTCCTCCGCCGAGTTGAGGAAGTACCACGGCAGCACGATCTCGAGCACGGCGAACGCGAGCAAGGGCTTCCAACGACGCAGTACCGGCAGCACCGCGCCGCGGCTAGCCGCGATGGGGAGCAGGACGACCGCGGCGATCGCGGTGCGCGCGAGCACGAGGAATTCGGGGCTGAGCTCGGTCACTGCGACCTTGATGAACAGATACGGGATGCCCCAGATGAGCCCGAGGGCGCCAAACAGGAAGATGCCGCGACGAGTCATGTACTCATTGTGGGTGGACTTGATCGTTCAGTCCATCCATGATTGGCAGATGGCAATCAATAGCCCGGACTTCACAATTGATCTTCGCAAAATCCGACTGCTGCGAGAGCTAGCTCGCCTAGGAACCGTCGCTGCGGCCGCGGCCGCGCTACACCTCACGCCATCTGCCGTGTCGCAGCAGCTCGCGGGGCTCTCCCGTGAACTGGGTGTGCCACTGCTTGAGCGTAACGGTCGCGGAGTCACCCTGACCGGGCAAGCCCGCCTTCTTCTCAGCCACGCAGAAGCAGTACAGGAGCAACTCGAACTCACCCGCACCGCGCTGTCATCGTGGTCGACCGGGAACGTCGGCGAGGTGCGCATCGGTTCACTAGCGACGGGCATCGGCGCGCTCGTCGGGCCGGCAATCGCGCGACTGGGCACCGAACGGCCCAGCCTTGCCGTCCGCACTTGGGAGGCCGACGGGGAGGCTGCGCTCGCGTTGCTCGATGCGGGCGAACTCGACGTGATCATCACGACCGACTTCCTCGGTGCGCCAACAAGGCAAGACGCCCGCTACCACCGCACCGACCTCATCGTCGATGTCCTCGATGCCGTGATGCCCCTCGGGCATCCGCTTGCGAACCCACGCGGTGTGCGGCTCGAGGACCTTGCCGGCGAGGTCTGGGTGGGCGCTGACCCGGGCGACAGTTGCGGGCACATCGTCACCGGAGTGTGCGCGGTGGCAGGCTTCGTGCCGGACACCCGCCACCACTGCAAGGAGTGGGATGCCGTTGCCGCACTCGTCGCGGCCGGTGCCGGCGTCGCCCTGATTCCGCGACTCGCCTTCCCGCTCAGGCAACGCGATGTATTGATCTGCCCGGTTCTCGGTCAGCCCGCCGCTCGCCTGCTCTTCACGCTTACCCGCGCAGGCACGCAGTTGGACCCCGGCACCGCGGCGGTCATTGAGCTTCTGCGAGAGATCGCCTCACTTCGCCCGGACGGAATCACTGCACCAGCGGTGTCAGGGTAAGCATGCCCCCGACGACCGTCGCAGGCTTCAGCTCGACCGTGCGCAGGGACCGCTAAGCGGACGCCTCACAGTGCGTGGCGTGCAGGCCGCACACGGTGAGAAAGCGATCGATCGATCGGTTGGATCACGAGGGACACCCAGAGCATCCGGACGAGCGGTGCAACGGTGATCGCCCACACGACCGAGCCGATCACGTCACTCGGGTAGTGGACCCCGTCCGCAACCAAGGCGAGACCGACCCCCGCAACTACCAACCCACCGAGAATGCCGACCAGCCAACGGCGGTATCCGAGGCTCACGGCGAGGAAGAGCGTCACGACAAGCGCGGTGACGAAGGCCACATGACCGCTCGGATACGACGCGTCAACCTGCGCGGGATTGAACGGGTAGCTCAGGAGGGATTCGTCGGGGCGGGCACGCGCAACGAGAAGCTTCACGACGGCCATGGAGAGCCACGTCGCGGCGATCACCACGGCAAAGGTCGACGCGATCCGCAGGTTTCGGGTCACCACGAGGATCATCAGGGTGAGAACGACGGTCCCGATGATCGCGGGAACCGGCCCGACATACTTGTAGATGGCGTCGGTGACCGCAGCGAGCATGCCGTCGTGGAAGCCATTGAAGAATTGCACGACCGCGAGATCGAAAGCGGTGCCGCGAATGACAAACCCGAAAACTACGACAACAACAACGCCAATACTGGCGGTCCACACGATCGATGCGCGGCGCGTCGGCGAACCAATCAGGGTGAGGAATGCGCTCCGCCCCGCTCCGGTTCGTGGCTGACCATTGGCCGCTAGTGAATCGCTCACGCGACGTCTCCTCTGTGTACTCGTTCGAGTCGCCGACCACGCTCGTTAGTTGTGGTCCGGTCGCTCCATTCTGCCCGCTCGCCGTCGGCGTCGGCGTCATCGTACTTGTTCTCGAAGTCGACGATCTGGCGCACTGGACTGTCCTAGCTGAAGCAACTCCTAAGACTGTATGTGCCGGCTGCTCGCGCCCGCTTCTCAGATCCTGCTCAGGCCATGGCCTTTGTATGGATTACTGCTCGGAGACCCCGAGACGTGAATCCCCTTCAGCCCGACAAGACACCACCCGGGGATGACGCAGCACGAAGTGCACGACCTGACAAAACACGCTGACGCCTCCGTTACTGTTGCCGCGATACTTCCCCTCTACAACGGGGAACTCTGGGTGGAACAGGCGGTGCGTTCGGTCTTGGCCCAGAGCGTGGCACCCGACGAGTTCATCGTCGTCGACGACGGCTCGACCGACGGCGGAGTCGACATTGTGCGGGCCCTCGCCGGCGAGCATCCAATAAAGGTCATCAGCCAGCTCAATGCAGGGCAGTCGGCAGCTCGAAACCTCGCAATCTCGCTCACCACTTGTGAGTACATCGCGCTGATCGACCAGGACGACCTCTGGTACCCGAATCATCTCGAAGAGCTCGTTTTGGCGGCGCAGGAGCATCGAGGTCTTAAACTTGGTTGGGCCTACACCGACTTCGACGACATCGACCTCGATGGTCGGATGGTGTCGCGCGACTTCATCGAACGATCGCGCACCGACAATCCGAAGCGCGACTTGATCAAAGTGCTTGCGCAGGGTTTCGTGATTCAGCCTTCTGCGACTCTGATCAGTCGCGCAGCGATTCTTGAGGTTGGTGGCTTCGACCCACGGCTGTCTGGCTACGAAGACGATGACCTCTTTCTCCGCATCTTCCTCGCGAACTACGACAACGTCTTCGTGCCATACCCGACCTCCCAGTGGCGCATTCACGCGACCTCGTCGGGCGGCTCTGACCGCATGATCAACTCGCTGAAGATCTATGGCGACAAGCTGATCGAGATGTTCCCGAACGACGAGTGGCGAGGCTTCTACTATCGCAGCGACGTGATCGCCCCTCGAATCATCAACACCTGGCTGCAGATGTACGTACGGGCCGCCAGGTACAAGGATCGAGCCCGAATGCGAGTGTACGCGCGTGAGGCACGCGCGATGCTTAAGTACCTCCGGCCTCGAGCGCGCTCCAACTTCGCGGCGCTGCTGTTCACGCTGCGCCAGCCCCTCTTCATCCGCTTCTGGAGCGCCACAGTTGACAACAAGTCACTCCCGCTTGAGCCGTTTATCGCCGTTGCCCGAAGGATGACGCAGCGATGAGCACTTCAGACCGCAAGCACTACGTGGCGGAGTACGAGCAGTACGTCGCTTGGCTCAACACGAAGTTTGACCACGACGAGGCAATGGCGTACGCCGTAGGTGGCGGCGACTTCGCGCAGATCGGAGAGTGGGCGCTCAACCTTCTCAAGAACTTCGGACTCGCGGAAGGTCAGACGCTGGTCGACGTCGGTTGCGGCTCGGGCCGCCTCGCCGCTGCCGCGAGCCGATCGTTCGGCGACCGCATCTCGTACCTCGGTCTCGACGTGGTGGAGGAACTGTTGGACCACGCGCGCACGGTTTCTGACCCGTCATATACCTTCGCACTCAACACCGAACTAACTATTCCCGTAGCCGACGAAACCGCCGACTTCGTAGTCTTCTTTTCGGTCGTCACCCACCTGCTTCACGAGGAGTCGTACCGCTACCTCCGCGATGCGGCGCGCGCGCTCAAGCCCGGCGGCAAGCTAGTCGTAACCTTCCTCGAGTCACAGCAGCATTGGAGCATCTTCGAGCGAGTCGTGGACATCTACGACCTGCCGCACGTCATCGAGCCTCTCGTGATGTTCATCGAACGCCCAATGCTGGACACCTGGGTGGAGAAGTTAGGACTTGAGCTTGAGCAAGTTTTGACCTTCGATCCACCCATGCAGTCGATCGCGGTGCTTCGCACGCCGACCCGGGAGTGAAAAGCGACACCAGTTCCGCCGCGGCGAGCAGACCCGTACTTAACGAGAAAGACCGCCCCGCGTGGGACGGTCTGCTCGCGCTGGCGGAACCGGTGGGATTTGAACTCTAAAATTCCCTCAGGCACCGCCTAGCGGCCCGTCGAAAGCCAGTCATTTACGGGGATCTCGCATCAGTAGCGCTTAGTAGAACCCACGGTCATCTCGCACACTTGCGGGGTTTCGGTCGGGGCTGGCTTGAAAAAGGAGATCCATGTGGAGCCTCGTCAAGGAGCGAAAGCATGCCTATCCGCCAGGCCGTCAATCCCTGCCGAATGGGCTCCTGGCTCGTCACGCGGGACGCCTGTTGCACAAGCGGCAGACTGATGACCCGCCTTGGCCACTGAGTGTTCTAACGCTTGCATTGCTGAACACAATCCAGATTGGTGCCTCGATCAAGGCGGTCACCCAATGACGTGCCAACCACTTACTCGGACAGTTGTGCACGATCTCGGCGGTGCGCTCGAAGAGCGCAGCGGACGATTACTGCGCGTGTTGTTCGGGCCGCGCACTGCGAAAACGCAAACGGTCGATCGGCTGGATTACGAGCGAAACCCAGAGCATGCTGACAAGTGGCGCCACAGTCACTGCCCACACGATCGAGCCGATCACATCGCTTGGGTAGTGGAGACCATCTACGACAACCGCGATACCGACGCCTGCGACCACGAACCCACCGAGAACGCCAACCAGCCAACGACGGTATCCGACGCTGACCGCAAGGACAAGCGTCACAACGAGAGCGGTGATGAACGTGGTGTGACCGCTCGGATATGACGCGTCGACCTGGGCGGGAGTAAAGGGGAAGGTCAGAAGAGACTCGTCGGGGCGCACCCGGTGAACGAGGAGCTTGACCACGGCCAAAGATAGCCAGGTCGCGGCGATCACCATGGCGAAGGTCGATGCGATCCGTAAGTTTCGCGAAACCACGAGGATGACCGCCGTGAGAAGGACTGTGCCAATGATGGAGGGGGCCGGCTCGAAGTAGTTGTAAATGCCGTCAGTGACGGTAGCGATTAGACCGTTGTGGAATCCGTTGAGGAATTGGACGACCGCGACGTCGATCGCTGAGCCGCGAATGATCAAACCGAAGATGACAACGAAGGCGCCACCGACGCTGGCAGTCCACACGAGCCGCGTGCGGTGGATTGGCGCAGCAATGAGAGTTACGAATGGAGTCTGGCTTGCCGCGGTCGGCGGCAGGTCGTTGCCCTCGAGTGATTTACTCATGCGACGTTTCCTCTGTGTGCCGATTCAGTATGGGCCTGCGTTGCGGTGCGATCCGAAGGTCGTTTCGGTGCCTGCAAATCGACTATGGCTGGGCTATCGACTCCCGCGGAGCGGACAAACCATCAGCCTCAGCGCGTACCCGCTCACGTGAGACCGACACACCCAGCCACGCAGCGAAAACCACAATTACCGTCAGAAAGACAACACTAGTGAGCGTCGTACCCAATCCAAGACCGCCGTTGTCGGGCGATTGCGCGAGCAAATCACCGAAAGTTGCCCCCGACGGGCGAGTGAGAATGTATGCCACCCAGAAGCACAACACCGCGTTGACGTGGAAGACGAGGCGGGCAACGACCACAACGCCGATGAGAACCGCAAACAAGATCGTGCCCAACAGGTAACCCAGCCCGAAGCTTTCGGTGATGAGGTCGCCGGCTGCGGTGCCCAATGCGAATGTGAACAGGATGGCAACCCAATAGAACGCTTCCCGGCGGCGAGTGAAGATCGTGTGGATCGACAGCGTCCGCTCCCGGTAAAACCAAATCCCGAAGGTAGCTGCGAGCAGCCCCGAGAAAACGATGGAGCTTGCCCACAGCGGCATCCCCGAAACATCCGTGAGCGTGTCAGTCAGCAAGGTACCGACAACACTGATGAGGACAACAACCGTCCAGTAGACGCCGGACGTGTACCGCTTCGTCGCGAACTGCACGGCAAGGGCAATCACAAGCAAACCCGTCATGATCCATGACGTCACGGTCAAGCCCACACCCAGCGCCGTGTTCAAAAAGTCCGCCGCAGTCTCCCCCGTGGTAGTCGACAAGATCTTGATCACCCAGAAGGCGATTGTCACCTCCGGGACGCGGTTGAGCAGGATGGTGCGGGCACGGTCAGCCGGGGTCATCGTCATGATAAAACCGTGGCCGAGTCCAGCTATGAGAACGCTGAATTTCGAGACTGGAGTGTGTGAATACACACACAAACCCTGAGAGTGAGGCACCCTAGGCAGTTCGAACCCAGCAATCAAGACGCTCGCGCCCGCTTGCGCCATTTCCGTGAGCACATCAGATGGCACTGTCGCAGGTCGCGCTGAGCACGTGACCCGGTAAATCGGCCTGAAGAACCTGTCCTGCCAAAAGATCGGCGGGCTCTTCGCAACGCTGATCGCAAGCACCGCATTAGGGACCCACAGCCTCAAGGGCAACCGGTGAGAAACGACCCCATCCGAAACAAAGTGCGGGGTTTTCGTGGGGGATTGCGGGTTTTCGTGGGCAAAAAGCGCGCAAACATGCCTCTGACCAGCCCTTTTTATGGCAGAACCGGTGGGATTTGAACTCTAAAATGCCCTCAGACACCGCCTTGCAGCCCTTAGAAAGTCAGTCATTTACTGGGATTTCGCATGATTAGCGCCTCAGGACACACGGTCATCTCGCAGACTTTTGGGGTTTCGGTGGGGCTGGGCAGAATGGTGACCGAAGGGTGCAACTGACGAACCTTGTTGACAGTTTTAGATAGAGCAGTGAAGCGCCCGTCCCGGCGCGACGTGCCCGGCCGCCGCAGGGCTTGGGGTGATATCGAACGGCCCCTTTGAGCGCGCCGTAGCGGACGCTTCTCGGCAGCGCGTGAACCTCACACTTTTCGTGCCACGTAGGCTCCGCAGCGCCGGGCAGCCAGAAGCGCCAACGCACGGGCGATGGCGAATGTTTCGCTCAGGCCGACCTGCTCGCGGGGGGCGTGCGCGAATCGCACATCCCCGGGGCCGATGTGCAGTGTAGGAATGCCGCCGATGCCCGAATACAGGCGCAGATCGCTTCCATACGGTGCGGCACGGCGCTGCGGAGTGGGGCTCTGCAGTGCGGTCACCGAATCTGCGACCTCTTGGATGAACGCATGGTCGTCGTCGATGGAGCCGCTGGCGAACTGGCCGCCCGGCCAAGTCACGGTAGCGGGGTTGTCCCTCAACCAGGGATCTGTGACGCAGGCGCTTGCCACGGCGGCTTCGAACTCAAGCCGAGCCGCTTCGACCGGTTCCCCCAGCCGAACCCCGAGCCGACCCTCCGCTACCAGGAGATCGGGAACACTGGATGCCCAATCCCCCGCCCGAAGCCGCCCCACCGAGATGGGATACGGCAGGCTGCTCTCAACGAATCGCTGATCCCCACCGGCGTTGCGCTGTGCCTCTAGTTCGCGAATCGCTAGATGAATGGGTAGGAAAGCCTCAAACGCGCTCACCCCTTCTAGGCGAGCACTGCCATGCGCGGCCCGCCCGGGAACACGCAATTCAAACGTCAGGGCCCCCGCAGTTGCGGTAACGATCGCGCCGCTGGTCGGCTCGGTGATGACAGCGGCATCCGCGCGATGCCCGCGCAGTAGCGTCGCGAAGGCTCCGAGCCCGCCGTCCTCCTCACTGACGACCGTGTGCACACCGAAGGCGCGCTCGAGCTGCACCCCCGACGCGCGAAGGGCCCGCGCGACTGCCATGTTCACGGCGAGTCCGGCCTTCATGTCACAGGCACCACGCCCATACAGGATGTCACCGCTGATGTGACCGCCGAACGGATCGTCCGGCCACTTCAGCGGATCGCCCACCGGCACCACATCCACGTGACCCTGAAGCACCAGCGCCGGCTGGCGCGAATCCGGTGCGGCCGCTGGCATGATCCCGACAACACCGAATGCCTCGGTCCGGTCCGTCTCGTCGCCAGGAAAGTCGGGGTGAGCCCGAACCGATTGCACATCGATGGACCACACATCGGTATCTAGGCCCATCTCGGTGAGCGCGGCGGCCTGCCGATGCTGAAGCTCTGACTCGGCGGAGGATCCGGTGATGCTCGGCACGCGAATCAGCTGCTGCAGATCCGCGACGAGCGCC